>Ga0131853_10015143_pt1 | contig 14110 bp, 11 predicted proteins | sample TergutLab28metaG_FD_92764 | JGI IMG/M metagenome (GOLD analysis project Ga0131853, IMG submission 92764) | Labiotermes labralis P1 segment gut microbial communities from Petit-Saut dam, French Guiana - Lab288 P1 (version 2) (version 2) | ecosystem: Host-associated > Arthropoda: Insects >... | reverse complement strand
TATTGTAGCAGTGCATGAGTGCCTGTTAGTATTGTAGCAATGCATGAGTGCCTGTTAGTATTGTAGCAATGCATGAGTGCCTGTTAGTATTGTAGCAATGCATGAGTGCCTGTTAGTATTGTAACAATGCATGAGTGCCTGTTAGTATTGTAGCAATGCATGAGTGCCTGTTAGTATTGTAGCAATGCATGAGTGCCTGTTAGTATTGTAGCAATGCATGAGTGCCTGTTGGTATTGTAACAATGCATGAGTGCCTGTTAGTATTGTAGCAATGCATGAGTGCCTGTTAGTATTGTAGCAATGCATGAGTGCCTGTTGGTATTGTAGCAATGCATGAGTGCCTGTTAGTTTTGTAACAATGCATGAGTGCCTGCAAATTTTGTAATAAGATATAACTTCTGTAACTGTACGTGAGTGCCTATTAGTTCATTAACAATTTGTGGGTGTCCATGAGTTTTGCAGTGACCATTTCTTCGCATCGTAATAACGCGGCTTTTTTTTGAACAAAGTGTTATTGAATTTCGTGTCGTCAATACTTGTAGTAGGCTTCGGGTTTTTTCAAGATTTTCAGCGCTGATTTGACTTTTTTGAAGATATAAATAGATTTTTAAAATTTCGGCACATATTAATTTAAATAAAAATATTGAGACAAATGTTGATCATCTTTAACAGATCTGTTCTTATATTACTTAAGAGCGCTTTCCCAACAGCGGGGATTGAATAGCATCAAATGCAAGGGAGAATCAAAAGTAAAATGAGCACACATAATTACGGAAGAGACTATTGTGCCTATTTTATTTTGCTATTTCTGTTTTCTGCTAGCGAACGTGCAATAAACTGTGTGAAGCTCAGAACTGGTAAAATGAAAGCTTAAACCGACCGAGATTCGAAACGGTTACTTCCACAATAAAATACTCTATCTATTCCATTCTACTATCATGTTCTGTGTAACACTAAATGTAGAGTTATCTATGTTTTGTAGTCCTGTATTTTGTTCATAAGCTTTCTTTCGAAGTAGTGTCTGTCTTGCATTTCATGCGTTTTCAAACGCGTCTGTTTGTGATGCTGAGTACCCCATCAATCATTATAAATATTATGCTACAGCTTACGTAATTAAATGTTAGTGTTAGCATTTTGAGTGCTAAGAGGACAGCCAGTATCATGAGAATGCTTCATCTTTTTCCATGAAAATTAAATCAATTAATGCTCATTCATCTCATCCATTTTGACAGTATAATTTGTGACATGAGTCTGTGTCTAGCAGTCTCTTACAGCGACTCGTACATGCAGCGTAACATTTTATACAGATACCACATCAGTGAAGAAGACAAAATGTTTTCCTTAATCAAAATACCGCATTCTTTTTCTGTATATCTTATGTTTTAAGTACTAAACAGCAATAGATTTTGTAGGGGATGGAGAAAGGGAATGTCTGTTGGTCCTCATTTTAAGCGTTATTCCTCGAGGCAGTATATAAGGCCGAGGTAATTCTTGCTGTATTCGTAAATTCATCAGTAGATACAGGTAAATAGTGAGCTTGAAATTCCGGCAAACTTATCTCCAGGTATTGCAGCTATACTCATAAACAAGACAGTTGGTAGGAACCCAAAGCTTGTGTAGATGTGATGCTGAAGGTTAAAATTCCTTACTTTGCCGGGAAAAACAGCAGCAGATATCCAAACACGTGATTAATTACTTTACACTGAATTATGCTGCTCTAAATTAAAGGTTTGAAAGTGCTTCGAGGTTACTGCGAGATTTGAGTGTCTCACAACAGAGCTGAAGAAGATTCGCGTCGTCTGGGAAGTTACGTCATGTCGACTGGTAAACATGTACCGAAGTTTCGGGGGAGCGTGCTGCCTCAATTTTTAGGGCCAAGCAGTCCAAGACGAAGCTCTTCTTGGGCTACTTGGCCCTGAAGTTGGATGTATTACGGTGCTCCGAAATGTCGGAAACTGTCAGTATATATATGGCACACCATCTGCGAAAACAGTTGTCATAGAGCGTGGGTGCGTCTGACGGTTGAAACAGATCAGTGCTTGTAAATGTCTAAATATAAACGTAGATCAAACTGCAGTAAAGTCTATGGGACAGATAAAGAACAGTTACGTTCTTCTTCTTCTTCTTCCTCTTCTTCTTCTTCTTAGCTTAAATAAGCTACCATGCTTTTCCCATCAGTATAATAAATTGATCATAAAAAATGTGGTGTGAACGTGTGGAATGGATTCGTCTGACTCAGCACACCTTAAAATGGTGAACAATTTTAAACAGATTAATGAAATTTCGGGTGCCATAAGAGACATATAAAATCTTGACTAGCCAAACTACCGTCGGCTTCTCAAGAATGACTTTCTTCCTTATAGTTTGTAAGATGTTATAAAGTGCTAGGTCTTTGAGGATGTTAAGCCGTGTCAATTGGTAAATAGTTATCAGCGTTTCAGAGAAACCTAGTGCCTACAACTTCAGGGTGAAGCAGTCCAAGGAGGGTCTCTCCTGCCTTTCAAACACAGGGTCGTACGTCCGGTGTTCTTTCTGTGTTTGTGTGTTTGTACTGTGTAAGTCTATGTTTTTCGAGTCCTATCAGGTATTTAACGATTTAGAAAGCCATAAAACGGGAAGCCATGAGTAGCATTGCTCTGCATGCGCCACTGGATGAATGTGGGAAATACTAGTACAGGATGAATGATCATTATACGCCTGGGCGAGCGTGCGTACTAATGGACTGACCACTGGCTTGTCGCTTCTCAGTTGTGTAGTTAGCAGAGGTCGTGCGATCAGCAACGGTACCCATCCAGGCGCTGAATCCATTGAGCAAACTGTTCATTAAGTTGTTTTGCGGATTTATTGTGCTCGTTAAGAAATTGTCTTAACAGCTTGGCGCGCATGACTTGAAGCTATTTGTTTCATCACACTGGCTGTATAAGCTTATATTGTGCAGTAAGTCCAAAGTGATTTATTGTACTCAAACAGACACAGTACTAATATTAATATGCTTAAAGAGAGCTATGGTTAATCATTAGTGCACAGTGGTAGATTATATATATACATCAGTACCACGTACTTGGGCATTAGCAAAACTATGTAAATTTTTCCCACACATCATATTTATACGATTCGTATAACTCTCAAAATTAGTAGTGATTGTTTCCCTCAACAGTATTAGCTTGTCTTTGCAAAGAAAACGAATACTGTTTCCTGTGCAGTAGGGGCAGTGTGTTTGCACGTTAAGATGAAATTCATGTTTCAAGGGGCTAAAATGAGACATCGTTCGGAAACAGTGTTTTCCGACGAATGTTACTAGATGCTTGGTTGGTTACCAAATTCAGTGCTTGTATGAACCCCTAGAGTTCTCCGTGTACAGATAACCCGCTTCTAGGCCCTATAGCTTGCCAGTTGATCCCACTGCACATCTTTTCGTACGGTTCGTCTAAGATCTTCGTCATTAACATAACGGCTTAGACCATCAGACCTGTTCTGTCTGCATTATTTTTAAAACCGTTTTTAAATTGGTTTAGAATTAGTCCTTTGGCGTCTAATGTTTCTCCTGCCTGTAGGTTTGCTTTAATTTAGTGCGAGACGTACAGGGCATGAATGCATTTCCGATGTGGTCATACCATCTGTTGCTATAATAATCTGTTCTTGTGCCCGTATTTCTAGCATTGAGCTCTAAACTAATTTTCTAATTGTGTTTGTGTTGTAGTGGGTTATGACCCCATTATGATTTTAGTAGCTTCATTTCAGAAGCATCATTTTTTTCGTTTATCTTGTTCTTAGAGTTCATATTTGACCCACATAATAACGCTGATTGATTATACTTTTACAGAACTATTTCCATTTATGTGAAGTGTGTTTTAATGTAGTCATCATCACCATCATATGGTTTGCACAATGAGTTAATACAGTCGGAACTGAGTTACGACCTCACGAAAGGGACTGAATATTTTGTGACGTTATAACCGAGTGATCTTCTAACCGACGAGCGTAATGTTATGGTTGACAGTGAGGAGTCAGTAGGTACCACACAGTATCTGACGCTATAGAGGAGGTGTCGCATAAGCCGATGTCGTTTTAACCGGTTTCGACTTCATTTTCTTTTCCACTGCTACCACACCGGTTCATGAGACCAATGCAGTCTTCCGTCCAAAGGGTAAGGGATGCTATGTCCCCGAAGGTAACCCAACCGGAGCATGAGGCTGACTAGTCACCACAATGCAGTGCTGATGTTACTAATGCGTGGATATATACCTCCGTTCTCCCATACAGCTTCTTGTCCTGCCTTTCAATTAGATTTAGAGAAAATTTGACAACTAACTTTTAAGGTAAAGGTAAAGCAGTCCCGTTACAGACCCGGAGCGGCCCAGAGGGTTCCAGGAAGTTACGGTTCCCAGATTTCATGACAACGGCACAGAATGGTGGTAAGGTTGTCAGCCTTACGCACCGGCCGCCTTTACTCCCAGGAAATGCTCCTGGTACTCATTTGTGTTAGAGACTGAGTCGACCCCAGGGCCATAGTGCGATTGGAAGAATTTTATGTGAATGAAAAATTCCTTTGACACCAGCTGCGATCGAACCAGCGACCTTCCGAGTAATTTTTAAGTGTGATACAATTTCGGAAACATATTACTGTGTAATTGAGGCCTTCGTTCTTCTGGGGTGTTACACGGCATATGATGGCAGCTGGTTACCGACGTTTCGGAACAGCCCAATGGTCCAATCTTCTAGGTTCAAGCATTCTCCTTGGAATGCTTGACCCTTGAAGATGGGACCCGTAGGCAGTTCCGAAACATCGCGTCACATCGCAGAAGAGCAAAGGCCTCAACCACACGGCGGAGGAAATCTGATATTTCACTCTAATTGTTTTAGCATTTGTCTCTAAAAGGGAGACCGCGGTGGCACAGTGGTTAAGGCGCTGTGCTACAAATCGGAAGGTCGCTGGTTCGATCCCAGTTGGTGTCGCTGGAATTTTTCACTGACATAAAATCCTTCCGATAGCCCTATGGCCCCGGGGTCGACTCTGCTTCTAACAGAAATGAGTACCAGGAGCATTTCCTGGTGGTAAAGGCGGCCGGTACGTAAGGCTGACAACCTTACTACCATCCTATGCCGTTGTCATGAAATCTGGGAACCTTAACTTCCTGGAAACCTCTGGACAACTCCAGGCCTGTAACGGGACTGCTTTACCTTTTAGTTCCTAATAAGCTATTACCCTGAAGATGATAGTCGATACCGAAACATGTAGTGAATTTTTAATATGAAATTATATCCAGGTAATGTGTGGTTGTGTTTCACTAAACTGCATGGCAATGCGATGTGGCGCTGTAATATAAAACACCAATTTACACGTCTAAGCAAAACAAGAGGAAACAATGGTTTTGTTAGAAAGGAGGATCTCATGTTTTTATTTACTTGCTACTTGTTTAACGACGGCCACAAGAAACTTAACTGTATAGCGTCGAAGGTTTTGCTGATGATGAATTATAAATTATATGAAAGTAAACGACCGTGACTTTTACATAATCCATAATCCGTGCATTAATTTTATGCATATATATAATATATTACATATATGCTATCTATAGTATAGTATATACAGAGTGTTTCAGGAGGAACAGTAGATATTTTAGGAGGTGGTAGTATGGACTATTCCGAGTAAATAAGTTCATATAAACGTGTGTCCAATTTTCAGTGGGTGTGAAGATACAGCTGTTTGAAATCGGCGCTTACAGATTAGATTTTTGTCTGTGGGGATGGATGAAAAGCGAAGTCTACAAAGAAAATGTAAACACAGGAGAGTAATTGGTCGCTCGCATTATGAATAGTGCTGCCGTCATAAAGCAAGAACGCCAAGACGACCTCAGGAGAGCTACACATACTATTACCAAGAGGGTTAAGAAGTGCATTGAAGTCGATGGTGGAATTTTTGAACACTTAATTTGAACTGTTGCAATTTATTGAGATCATTTACATAACCAATAAATGCAATCAATACGTCATTTGTCTTTCCTTCATACCTTTTGTAAGGCTTTTTATGCGTAACATTCAAACAGTTGTATCTCCACACCCATTGAAAACTGGACACATGTTTATATGAACTTATTTACTCGGAATAGTCCATACTACCACCTTCTACAATATTTACTATTCCTCCTGAAACACCCTATATATATATATATATATATATATATATATATATATATGTGTGTGTGTGTGTGTGTGTATATAATAATAATAATAATAATAACAAACTGGACACTAATGAAATAGTTTTTCTCTATAATATAATGACCTCCCACATGTTAGAGCCACTCATGTGGCCATCCTCATGGAGGCAGTACAAAGGATAAAAATTAAAGGTGTTAAAATTATATAAACAGCAAACTAGACTCAGCAGTAACAAATTTTATTGATAATTACAATCAGCTCAACATGTTTCGGGCTATAATTTCGCCCATCCTCAGGATTACTAGACTGTGTTTACGGCTTGTGGTACAATGCACCGGCGATGCTGTCTGCTGACACCTCATCCTTGTCACCAGCAGGCAGCATCGCCGGTGCATTGTACCACAAGCTGTAAACACAGTATATTAATCCTGAGGATGGACGAAATTATCGCCCGAAACATATTGAGCTGATTGTATTTATCAATAAAATTTGTTATTGTTGCATCTAGTTGGCAGTTTATATTATTGTATCAGTGATATACGGTCACACAAACATGAAAAATTGTTACAATTATTGTAGTGACAGAACCAATCCAAGATATAAAATGTAAGTGATAAAATCATTGTTAAAAAAGTAGGATAAGGCATTACTTTAAGTGAGCCATTATTGATGAGCTTCATACACTAGGCCTACTCACCATCCAAGAAAATGTATTGAAATGTGAACATCACAGTAAACCACTTCCTGATGATGACCGCGTGAGCGATCGAAACATGTAGGAAGTCGTTATATATAAAAGCTACTTGACTAGTGTGCATTTTGGTGACCTTGGCCTATTTTAATATATCATCTCGGCATTCAGTACAGCCATAAAAACCCTTCAGTTACGCCATTACGAGTCCCCGTCGAGAATCGAACCAGGCACCTCCCAAATGCAAATCAAAACTGCGTCAATTCGCTCGGTGAAACCATATTTCACACCGATATAAAATATGGTTTAAAGTTATAGATCGGAGTCAGACCTGTGTCTTTAGATAAGACAGCAGACGTTAAGCACAAGCCAGACGTAGTTCACAATTGTGTTACAGGTTCGTAAGTTGCCGAAACAATAACAGCACATATTAATGGGTAACGAGATTACCCGAGAGCAGCGAAGCGAGTCCTCATTACGGGGCTGAAATTTCAGTGATTGGTTACGTGGTCGGTGAATTTGTTTCCGGATAATGCCCTGCATGAAGCAATTTGATAAACGTTTTACGAAGGAACGCAGTGCAAATACGTAATGGACATTACGAAAATTGAATAAAAAATATACTACGATCACTGGACTGAGGCACATGAAATATACTGAGCATTTTGGGAAACAAATGAAGGAATATTCGTCATTGAGCAGCTAGAGTTAAACCTTCATGTCTGTTAACCACAGAACGCTTTAATGTGTATATAACAAGACCGGAATATAAAGTATGTGCCGATCCCAGTGGCTGTGCTGTCTAAGACGTAGGCCTGCCGTTGCTTGATTGCTATGATCGCGAGTTCGAATTCCGCTGAGGGCAAGGCCGTTTTCTCCTGTGTTTGTTGTGTGTTGTGTAGGTAGCTGCTTCTACGATGAGCTGATCACTCGTTCAGAGGAGTGCTACCGTGTGTTTGTGTGTGTGTCCAATTGTTTATGATATATAGACATTTGTTTCTTCCTTTCTTTCTTTCTTTCTTAGTATGACCTCTTCTACCTACTCACGTAAACACACACAAACACACACATAAACACACACACACACACGCTCGGTAGAACTCCTCTGGACGAGGGATTGGCCAATCCTAGAGACCTGTACCTGACAACACACAACATTCTCAAGAGGCAGACATCCATGCTATCGGCGAAATTCGAACTCGCAATCTCAGAAATCGAGCGGCCGTAGACCTATACCTTAGACCACTGGGATCGGCGATCTACAATCTGTCGACTTCAGAAGTTTATTTCAAGTTTACTTTGTAGTTTTCTTTAAAGTCTGTAACCATTCAAACGTCTTCATTTCTATTTCCAGTTACCGCCATCAAAAATAAAGTTAAAAAATAATTTCGCGCGGTCGCCGTATTACACTGTTGCATTCAACAAATAAATTTCCGCAACGAAATCTGTAACTTTTGAGGAGGTTCTCCTTGCGGTGTGTATTCAGGTACCGGTCTTCAGCTGTTAGGGTTAGTGGAGTGTATAATTACCGTTGGTCTGTGTAAGCTTGTAGCTCATGTGCTCTCGCCTTATCCGGTACTTTGAGGGGAATGGCTGACATTAGGCAGTCATACTAGACGGATGCTAAACCGCATGCCTGTGGACACCTTAGTGCCTACAGAAAAATTTTACAATATATTAATTTATTTAATGTGTTGCTCGTGGTCGAGATGTACAATTTGATGATCGCGATATGAAGTGAATGTCTGTGCGGTGTTCAGTTCTGCTTGTTTAGGTTCTGTTACATTATTTGAGATATTGAGATATACGTTTTGGTGAAATGCTGTAAGAAAATGACGTGTTGACATCTTCCCTCTTCTGGGATATTACGGAGCGTTGATCGGTAATTAGTAGCCGACGCTAATGTCTCTTCTTCAAGAGTCAAGCAGCGCAAGAAGAAGATGGGGCCGACACTTTATCCCGAAACGTCGGTAATTAACAACTAATTAACGCTTCGTAACATCCCAGAAGAACGAAGATCTCATGTGCACGGTGGCAGAAGAGTGAAATCGCATAAAATGGCGTATTATTCGTTACATTTTTTTTGTGAGGTACAATGGGAAGAAAGAATATTTTAGAAAAGCACACGTGTGAGAACACGTGGTGCAAAGCTGTTCGTAAACGGGTACATTTTCGTCTTTTTTAATCTTCTTTCCATATGGTGCTCACAATAAATTGTGTTTCTTATATAAGTGCTTGTCGTCCAAAAATGTTTGGTGACCCCTGTCGTAAGAACAAAATAGTTCAGTTGAGTACGTTGTCAAGAAACAGAATATTCTTATATTCCCTAATTAATGTGCCCGAAATGCACTGTAAATATAGGAGAACAGTTGGACGTAAATAAATCAGCCATGGAACAAACGAGGCTGCCGCCTTTAGCACGTAAAATTAGTGTTTTATTTTTTTAACTCTGGTGTTGATGTTATGGCAGAGAGTACATTTCGGGGTAACCTCTGCTGACTGACGTGCTTTAATACTTCAATTGGATATTTTTTGTACACCGTCAATTCAGGAGAGCTTCTTGCTTAGCATATCAAAAACCGTATAGAATGAAAATTTTTGTATTCTTTTGGCTTTAGATAGAAACTTCCTGTAGACATTTCACAGAAAATTATACAGTTGCAGGACTCTCTAATTTGGATTTCAATTTATTTTATACAATTTTAATTTTGTCTGATAAATTATAAATATTTGCTGGGTTAAGTGAAGCAATTTTAGTTCGCCCACAGAATTAAGTAAATAAGCCTGTAGACATTTATTCACGATGCGAGGAATCCTGTAACGTGTGTAAAGGTTGGGCTATTCAGTATTTTCAGTAGCTTATATATATATATATATATATATATGTGTGTGTGTGTGTGTGTGTGTGTGTGTGTGTGTGTGTGTGTGTGTGTGGGTCGGGTAGCTCAGTCGATCTAGCGACTGACTACGGGCTGGACGGTCCGCGATCGAATCCCGGTGGGGACGAGCTTTTCCTCCCGTCCAGACCGGCCCTGTGGCCCACCCAGCCTCCTGTAAAATGGGTACCGGGTCTTTGCCGGGGGTAAAGTGCGGCCGGGGCGTGCTGCTGACCACTCACCCCCTTCTAGTACCGCGGTCATGGAAGAGTAGAGCTATACCTCTACCCACCGTCTGGGCCACAGTGGAACTGTAGCGGGATCACTTTACCTGTACTTTACGTATACCATATGTGTGTGTGTGTCGCTGTGCATTTCGGTACGACCGTACCATAATGAGGAAAGCTTGTAGGCTATAATATTCAGCATTCCTGCATTTAAAAATTTTATTTTATTTTCCATACCTATTATCCCTTTGTTATCCGTACTTAATTTTTGGACACATTTTTAGCTTCATGAATAACAATTTTACGGCGTTAGGTGGGGGACTTGAGAAAGTTTCGGAGTGCGAATGTTTTTGTAGCCAAATTATACTCGGAAAACTCATTTAGGCCTACAGTGATTCACAGGTGATGTAGGCTAAAGATTCTACTAGAATCATAACATATTGTCCTATTGCTTAAACTATTAGGCCTACAGATCCTGTGCTATATTTGTTATTGTTATATTTTTATTTAGCAAAAAGTTCGATTTTTGAGTTCCAGTTCTGCCTGCTTTAGTTTTGTCGGATACATAGCCATATTTCGATCCTTCATTCTGTAGTTTGCGCACAAACATTGCTTCATACGTATACAGAAGAAACGTTTAAAAAACCTTTACATGCTTTATGATCAGTGGTTCATGACCTTTTAAATCCTAGCGGTTATTTTATGTGCCGTCGTGTTTAACATATATAAATTTTCTATTCTGCATTCACAGTATATTTATGTGTTTTGTTTGGATCTCAGCATGAACAGAGACGAATACCTTACCTCATAAATTCTTATAACAGAGATGGATAATGTTTACTATGCGGTACGAACTGAATGTTTACATACAATAGAGAATGTTGCGTCCATACAGGGTTAATTATCACTATCAAACTGAAAGGCATTGGGAATTCTAGCACTGCTTCCATTAGGATATTTTATAAGAAAGTTGCCAAAGTACCTAAAAAATATTCCCATTTTTGAATACCTATTATCCTTTCAGGAGTTTAAATTCAATTTCACTACAGTCTTTCCACGTCATAATTTCGCGCTTCAGCCGTGTTATTAGTACAGTTTGTGCGAAACTGAGACATATGATGTGGTGCCCTCCAGTGGAACTGTCGACAGTAAGTTTCATGAAAATCGGTAAATAGTTGGAAAGCGGGATACCCACAGACAGACAGACACACACACACACCACAGCGTGATGTAGGCTTAAAGCAAATGCGCTTTTCTGTATCACTGTCTTAATGCTCATAAGTTCCAAAAATTTCGAGAAAACATTGTGCTGCTGGTCTCGCAGTCGTGCGTTATGTGATGTTTAGACAAGTTTCAAACAAATTCTAATCTCTGCTTACCAAGACATTAAAGACTAACATAATACAAAGCACCAGTTTTGCTTTTTGTTTTGTTGGTATGAAATGTTGTACCTTGATTGGAGGAAGAGAAGTGAAAATAAAAACTTCGAATAAATGTCATGACGTGAGAGTAAGAATGTTTGCTGTTTCTACAAAACGGAAATTCGTTGCTAAATTTCGTACTTAGAATTATAAACATGATATGGAATAGCCTGTGTGTGTCTAGAGTAGGGAGCAAGAACATATTGGAGAATAGCACTGCATTAGACATTGTAGACTACATTTTTAGGGATGCAGATGGATGAAACTGGCGTAGGATTGTGTTGAGAGAAGGGTTTTGTTATCAGTGGTATTTTACATCTGGATTCTGCTAGCAGAGTTAATTTAGTTTAGTCAAACAAATGTCAGATTTAATTTCCACGCGTGCTGGAGTTAATTACGATACGTCCAGACAATGGAAAATTTATTTTTCAAAGAAATCATCTGTCCTGCGATCCAGTTAAACTAAACTCTTTACCGAAATTCGAGAATGAGATTTTGACCGGCATATATACTGAATTATTACTCCCCTCCCCAGACAAGTAGGAAAAAAAAGGAACAAGTTATACACAGTAGTCTTTTTGGCTCACAAGAAAATCCGGATTAACCAGCACAGTTTTAGTAAGTGAAACGGCCATCAGGAAATACCCTACACACTGGAACTACGAAAAGAAAAGGCAAATGTATGTAGGTATGAAGATATCAGCTTGTCGGCTGCAACTGTAGGCGACGTTTTACGGTTCATCGACGCCAAACACGTGGTGTGAAGTTACACATAACATTCATTATGCAGATACACTAAATTTTAAACCTGATCTTATCACTGAGGCTGCAACTGTAATAAGTTACTCTTATATAAATGTATCAAATGAGATTCATTAGTTTTGTTGCTGACAGATGCACATTCTTGTTAAGTAACTTCAGCTACTTTATAAAACTATTGGCAAAATTACGATATAAACTGTCTATAAAATACTGATAATCACTAAGAAATGAAACCAGTTTTTCTGCCACTTTTGGATAAACATAATCAGCTGAAATTAGCCTAAACTGAAATAGTATGTCACCTTATAGTGTAGACGATATATCTTTCCCAGTATTTGTACGTTGTGCTTCTAAATACGAATTCTAGTACGGAGATAAATTGATTGCATCGACGCACAAAGTACATAAATTTAATGAGCTCACTTTGCACAGCAGTAAACAGTAAACACCTGTGTTTCAGATCCTCGCGCTGATGTATCAAACTATCAATAAAAAAGGACTCGGATAATAAAAAACGTTTAACGTATATCATCACATTCTAGCCCGAGAATAAAAAAAACTGAATAAAAACTCAGTACACAAAAAGTGGTCTTATTTCCTGCTAACTGCGACTTGCGTAGTGCTCTCTGAATTGCATGGAAACAGCATGCTTGAATGAAAGTCACATAATTACGTTACATGACAAGAATTGTGTTCATTTATAGTTACTTAGTGGGGTTTATTTCTAAATAAGCCATGCACTGTAAGTTAATATTTATTTGTGCAGTGAGTTAAGCCGTAAGGGATGGCTTACTGTGACGAAATTTGAAGTAATGTTTGTTGAAACGTGACAACGCCCACTGGTGTCGTGTTCTGTTGAATGTAAGGGTGCTTTGAGTTTCCAACAGCTGCTTCGGGTACACGTGGACTCGCAATTTTAGACGTGTGCTTTGTTTTGCTGCAGTAAATCTGGGATGCTAGGTTCGAATCCTAATCGGGACGTCTGTGTGTGTCTGCTCTTATTCCCTTGTACTGCACGTATCCTTTGTGGCTACAGTCATTGCGATGGCCCGGCACTGAACCAAACAGTTCTGTCAAATATGTGAATGATATTCAGAAGTTGGAAAAAAGTGGAGGGAGGGGGTCATCGGCCTGTATCACCAGTAGATAGATAGATGGATAGATAGATAGATAGATAGATACATAGATAGATAGATAGATAGATAGATAGATAGATAGATAGATAGATAGATAGATAGATAAATAGATAGATAGATGGATGGATGGATGGATGGATGGATGGATAGGTAGGTTGGTGGGTGGGTGGGTGAGTAGGCAGGTAGGTAGGTGTGTAGGTAGGTAGGTAGGTAGACGCACAGACAGACTAACAGAGACAGCTTAGATAGGCAGGCAGGCAGGCAGACTGAGACTGATTGATAGATGAATAGCGGACTAGATTGCTCTGCTTCCTTGCTCGCTTGGTTGCTAGCTTTACTGACTGACTGATTCTGGGGACACATATATAGAATACTGCGTGAGTAAATTACTAAGTTTATAGATATAATGCGCCGATCCCGGTGGCCGCGCCGTCTCATGGCGTGTGTCTGCGGCCGCTCTTTTGCTGGGATTGTGGGTTAGAATTCCGCCAGGGGCACGAATGTCTTTCTCTTGTGAGTGTTGTGTGTTCGGTAGAGGTCTCTGCGTCGAACTGATCCCCCGTCCAGAAGAGTCCTACCGAATGTGATGTTTCTGAGTGTCATCGTGAAGCCTCGACAGTGAGGTCCTGGTCCACTAGGGGGTGTCGCGCCATGGAAAAATAAATAAATACATGAATGCAATTCCAAAGGTTTCTTTACTTTATGCTTTGTGTAATACGATTACACATCCTACTCACCACTGGGGGGGGGGGAATGGGGTGGCCCGGTTGATAGGACAATGGTTTAAAAAACGGAAAATTGGGGTTTGGGTTTCCTGTGTGGGTTGTCCAATTTT
>Ga0131853_10015142_pt1 | contig 14111 bp, 8 predicted proteins | sample TergutLab28metaG_FD_92764 | JGI IMG/M metagenome (GOLD analysis project Ga0131853, IMG submission 92764) | Labiotermes labralis P1 segment gut microbial communities from Petit-Saut dam, French Guiana - Lab288 P1 (version 2) (version 2) | ecosystem: Host-associated > Arthropoda: Insects >... | reverse complement strand
AATATGTTGTCCGGAAACGTCGGTAACCAACTACCAACCTATGCCGCGCAATATCCCACATTATTAATATGTTGTCCGGAAACGTCGGTAACCAACTACCAACCTATGCCGCGCAATATCCCAGGAAGACCGAAGGCCTTAACTACGCTGCGGCGGAAGCCTGATATCTTTCACTGTGTTTGCCTTATTTAAAAACGTTATTCAGCTGCATAGGTTAAATAGTATCGCATGGTAAAATGATGAGAGCTGTTATGAGATGACTTGGACGCGGTCATGATCGCAGAATTTGCCTGGACAGATCACGTCAATTAGATAACGTCAGTACTCAGCCACAAACATCACATGGGCTACAGGTCCAGCTGTGCTGTTAGAGCGGTGAACTGCAGCTACGTCAGCACTTCGTGCGCAGTATTCTATTTCTACACCTCCGAAAAATTCCATCACACATTTTCATACCTCTGAAACCAAATATGCCAACTTTTTTCGCTCTCTTCCTTACTTCACACTCCTGTAATCAAATAAATTTCTCTTTGAGATTTCACATCAGCCATGCAAGACCTCAGGCGGCCGCTCTGAAGTGGTTCGCATCCCTCAGAGACGTTCCTGAATATTCGACCCGAATATCTGATGACGATGTCGTGTCAAATGGTAACACCCATGACACAAATATTTTCAATTTCACAGATACAAGCCCCCCACACGTACAAATAAAAACCCGCAGAGGACGGAACCACAGAATACAATGACACTCGTCCTCGATTACCACAAAAGCTCTAATCCGAAAATCAAGTAAGTCCACAGACTAACACGTGGCACTTCATCTTGGCGATTCAAAGAACGTGCCTCAACGTAAATATTAAAGATGTCCCTGTACACACCACGAAGGCATACAGGGGGAACAGAGGTATAGCTCCACACATGCTTAACCTCGGCGCTAGATGGAGGTTAGTAGTCTACGTCTCGGCTGCTTCACCCCCGGGATAAAACCCCGGTACCCATTCAACAGGGCCGGTCCCAGTGGCCGCGCGGTTTAAGGCGTAGGTATGTGGCCGCTCGCCTGCTAAGATTGTGAGTTCGAATCTCACCGGGGGGTGGATGTTGTCTGTTGTGAGCATTGTGTGTTGTCAGGTAGAGGTCTCTGGGATGGGCAGATCACTCGTCCAGAAGAGTCCTACCGAGTGTGGTGAGTCTGAGTGTGATCTTGAAACCTCGTGAATGAGGAAGCCCTGGCCCACTAGGGGCTGTCACGCCAAAAACAAACAAAAACCCACTGAATAGGAGGCTGGGTGGGCTTCAGGGCAGGTCTTGAAGCTTTGAAGCAGAGACAAATCTCTTGTCACTACCGGGAATCGTACCCCGATTCATGGGTCGTCCAGCCAGAAGCCTAGTCACTACAACAAACGAAAACTAAACATGCCAGTTCTGAAGTTCTACCGCCCGAAACTCTGAGGACTGTCCCCTTCTGGGACGTGAGGCCGAAACACACTGCTTCCATCTTCAGGTGGAGGACGGAGGCAGCATGATCCTACGAACCGTCGGTACTATTCCGCTAGACTGCATGGCGGCACATCCAAGAAGATAGAATCTTCGAATTACTTTCCAGTTTAGAGCCTGTATTATAGTCAGAGAGCTGGTCTTTGCAACATTTATCTACACACAAACACAAAATCCTCCAGACGTCTTCAGAAATTAGAGTTGGGCCCTCTATTAAACTAATGTCAGACCACAAAAGACGTTTTATTAATGACCAAACATGAATGCGAGTCGCTTCTCTCTCCACAAACCAATTACAGAATAATGAATCGAGAGGGTCGGAATATCTCTGAGGGAAAACAGAGATGGGAAGCAATAATTATATATACAATGCCGCTACAAGCAATTCCCCGCAACGGGAATGAGCCCTAGCACACAAACGATAACAGTGAACTACCTGCCTCCAAGAGTGAGGTTAGAAGAAGAGGTAGTGCTAATTGTAAGCACCACAACGAATACAGATCCCTGTGCTTAATTCAGCACGACACAATGAAGATGTATTCCTGCACTTAATTTAAGTACCTCACCAACATGACCCGCTGTATAGGCGTATCGGAAGAGGAGGTTTAGCTCCATAGATCCTTGATCTTGGCACTGGATAAAGGTAATGTTTCACGCCCCGGTCGCTTTTACCCGACGGAAAGAGACCGGTCCCATTGGATTGGAGGGTGGGTGGGTCCCAGGCATGACAGCAACAACAAAATCTTCCTGGGCCTATGGGATATTTAGAAAGTGAAAAAGGTTGATTAGGAGACCGCCGTAAGTTTGAATGTTTTAACAGCCTGCTGCTAAAACCTCTCCATGAAGGGGAAGAGAGAAGCGTTCCATTTAACGACGCTGTAAACTTCCACGACTGTAAAGCACCGATGAAACACGAATGAAATACAATTATGGAGTATCGATGGAATATTAAGAGGAGAAAGCCAAGGTACTCGAAAAACCTGTCCTAGTGTCTCTCTCCCCAGCATGAAACCCACACGGGCTGGCCTGGAATCGAACCCGGGTCTCCGAATTGTGATGCCGGCGATTTACCGTCTGAACCATACAGAGCACGGCCTCTTGCCAAGAGTCGCTCATCTCTGGGATAAAATTAGGCTACAAGGTTCCTCAAACCACGTCCCACGGCCCAAAAAATTAAAACCGCGATTTGTTTACATTTCTTAAGTACATTCTTCTTCTTCTTCTTCTCCTCCTCCTCCTCCTCCACAAACACTACAGTCTGTTGCCGGCCCTGGTTTCCAATACGATCTTCCTGCATTCCCAACAGTCTCTGACAACTGCCTGCCTCTTTTCCATTCCCCTTATATTTAAATACTGTGGATCTCGTCACTCCATCTTTTATTTGGTCTTCCATTTTCACTTTTCATTCCATTTCAACTGCTGCAATTTGTTCTGGCATTCGTCGCTTTTGTTTTTAAGTGAATTACTTAATTAAAAACGTTCCATCATTTTATATTTCCACAGAACATGGTTGTATCCGGAGTTAGCAATATTTCACTCATACACTCACAGTAATAGCATCTAACAGCATAAAAGACACACAAGCACCCGAAACACGCGAAGTCTCCTTGTTTTAAGAATTTTAATAGACGTAACAGCTCTCGCTTACTGGCTTATTCAACGACTGTGTGTCAATTCCAGCGGCCATACAGCATCGAATGAAAAATGACAGGACGATATGGTGGTTTGGATAATATGACCGAATATCTGTTGGCAGGCCTGGTTCGAGCCCATTCTTGGAAAATGGTTGAAGGAGAGCAACAGAAAACACGTGAAGATGGTTCAGCTCTCTGCACTTTGAAGTTTCGAGTCCCTCATCCAAATAGGTACGGACCCGCCTATTGGCATTAGCACCGATTTCAAGAGAAGACCTATCAGCCAGGGAACTTGATCTCATAGTCTTCAAGTTCGAAACTTGAAAACTACAGGCTGATAGTCATTAATTGGACAAGCTCGGTTCACTGCTGTAAGATGGCGTGACAGGCTTCACTGTCATTAGATCATTAGTACACGGAAACAGAGAGGCGCCTTCTTGAACATTACGTGCCTTTGCTAAGGAAAACCTTCCTAGCAACCAAAAACTCTTGACACACGCGTTCAGGTGACAACCAGAAAACACCCACACTAACTAAAAATCATTAATCTTAGTAGTTGAGCAACTTAATGCACAAATTCTTGTTTTATAATAAGTTTATTACGTTCCTCTACATGTTTCGAGCACTATGTGCACGAAACATGTAGAGGAACGTAATAAACTTATTGCAAAACAAGAATTTGTGCATTAAGTTGCTCAATTACTAAGATTATACTGAGATGCACAGTCAGCAAAACATTTAAAAATCATTAATTATGAATTTTGTGACTGTAATACTGTAACTCAGAGAGGCACAAATTTTTCCAAAAATTTGGAAACCACCTCGAAATTCTAGGCGCCAGAAGGGTGACATGATGCAAGTTCCATACTGAGGATCCACAAATATTAGGCGCCAACGCATATATTGTAATTTACTCGCCACTGCGCTACCGTACAAAATTCAGTCGCCACGGCCAATAGGCTCCCGGGATTTCTGTACCCTTGTTATAACTTATCAAGTTTGATTAGTTTACTCTGGTAAATGTCTGTAACAATACATATTAAACACCGGTTACTGTCATATCTCAATTTTGATATAATAACAGATATAAATCCCATACGAGGATTTGCGTGTGTGGTAATGGTAAAGGTAAAGGTAAAGATAAAGGTAAAGTTCACCCTAAAACAGGCCACGAAGGTCCAGAGGGGTAGTAGAGGTTTAGTCTACACTTTCTTTAACCTCGGCGCTAAATGGGGTGAGTGGTCCACGCCACGCCCCGGCCGCTTTACCCCCTAGAAAGACCAGGTACCCACTGTATAGCAGGTAGGGTGGGCCTCAGGGTCGGTCTGGACAGATGCGGAAAATCTCCCCCCCACTGGGATTCGATCCCCGGACCGTCCAGCCCGTAGGGAGTCGCTATACCGACTGAGCTATCCCGGCCCTCTTGCATGTGTGATGTTAATTACTATAACTGTATATGCAGGCAATACCAGTCAGCTCGATACACACACGCCCCCATACCTCTAAGAATATCACCTACCGCCTAGCTAAGTCCGGCAATACACGAGCGGTTGTCCGGCCATAGAAGATCAAAAGACGGCCAGAGGCGCCCCACATCGACGCACACAAGGTCAGGATATTCGGTTTTAATCAGATGCAGAAGGTACAGACGTACCTTATTACAAGGCAAATCCGACCAATTTCCCGATAGGAATGAGTTGAACACAAAACACCTGAGTCATCATAGACGGTCCCCGATCAAACACCGACAATCGTGTGGGTGATTACAGCGATTATTTTAAACGGCAAATACACTTTCGGTCTTCAAATAAAAGTGGCAGCCAATGTTAGCCGAACCCATGCGACAATATCAGCACCGGCTCCCATCTCAATGAGCCTTCCCAACACTTCTTAATTTTTCTCTTCAGTTGACGCAAGACAGGAAATGAAGTACGTATAACTTAACATTGCGGAGCATTCGCGTAACCACTGTTACCGTGAAAAAGCACTAGACAATTACATATTCTGGGTGTGTGTCTGTAGCCTTAGTAATTTAGCATGCAAAGCGCACGCTTCGTATTATACTGTCATCTGTGGCCTCTGCGGTTCTAGACTATTTTTCCACAACACATAAACGGCACAATTTTTCGCAGAAAAATAATGAACACAAAATGTGTGCTTTTTTTCTCTACAAAGTTGGTCTGAAACATTTCTCATTCTAAAAACAATTCAGCGATATATTACCCTAAATGTACATTTGTACGTCTTCACGTAAAGCGCCCGTTATTCTTGTCAGATTTTAATCAAACTTAATTTCTCTCGTCAGATTTTCGAAAAAATGCTCAAATGTCAAATTTCACAAAAATCCGTCCAATGGGAGCCGAGTTGTTCCATGCGGGCGAACGGACATGACGAATATAATAGACGCTTTTCGCAACTTTGCGAAAGGACCTAAAAACGCGCTTTTACGTACAAATCTGTTCCGACAAAAAAGAACACAAAACCTTACATGTTAAAAATCTTGATACAAAAAATGTAGGATTTATAACACTGAATTACCACAACGAGAAAAACGTGCAACCCCCCCCCCTCCCCCAAACCTGGTTCCATCGCCATCACAGACTGGAAACTAGACCCATGGAGTATCACTACACGTGCAGCTTTTAGTGGTACCTGATTCAGGCTTCGATTATTTGACGACGCCTTTTAGTTTGCCAGCTGTGTAGACTCCCAAGATACGACATGACAACAAACAGTGGTTAAGTAAAATTCGAAAGTTGAAACCGTTGGCCTATGAGTATTTGAAGATATAGTACCAGACCTTACAAATGTAAACCATTCATCACCTCAGTCATGAAGGGGTAACACGACGGAAATTCAATTCTGGTCCCTTCTAAAATACAGCCTACGTCTGAAGTGTGGGGGTACGCGTTGGCGCAGTTGGTTGAGGAACTGCGCTACAAGTCGGAAGACTGCGGGTTCAATTCCCAATGGTATCACCGTAATTTTTATCGACATAATCCTTATGGGTGCACTATGGCCCTGGAGTTGACTCAGCCTCTAACAGAAATGACTACGAAAAATATTTCCTGGGGGGTAAAGGTGGCCGGTGTGTAGGGCTGACAACCTTACCACCTCCATGTGCCGATTGTCTTGAAATCTGGGAGCCTCAACGTCCTGGAACCATCTGGACCTGTCCAGGCCTGTAATGGGATTGCTTTGTTTACGTCCGAAGCGTTAGGCTACTGATCCACCAACCTAAGCTTTTGTGAGACGGAGACCGGAAAGAACCGCAGACCCTACTCCACTTAGTTTCTACAAGCCAACCCAAGATTTTTTACGTATAAGCTACGAAATACACAGGGTTCAAACTTCGGTGCTAAGATCTTAGACTGAAATCAATGAAGCCAGGCCCGTCTCCCTAAAATGATAAATTCCATATTTAAAATTCTGATTTCACATCTAATTGACGTTCCATAGTGACGAAATGACGACGCCTTATAGATCCATACTGCCCCGAGGACAGGATTCTCAATTATTATTGGGTAGCAGAAGGTGGTGGGATGGGGGAGAGCAAGTAGAAAGGGTGTACGAGAATCAAAAGCTTCGCCCTCGTGATGGTTGGTTATGGAAATCCTATTCGTATAATACAGAAAGAGAACTGCTGGATGTCGAAGAGAAATGCAAAGCAGCAGCAAGCAGCAACTCGATTCAAATACAAGTAGGATTATTCAACTCCATCTGCCCGGAATTCCAAGTGGTTTCTCTGAGATTTAGAACCGACATGCAGGATAACAGATGTACGCAGTTCCATCTCACAAGAACCAAACTAAAGCAAAGCTTTGAATTCATATCATGTTATGCTCGAGTTTCAATCACGTGTGTAATTCCGAGACTTTCCAAGCACGCCCATTAATTTTCTCAGTCAAAAGCAAGCGTAATGAATGTCATTAATACAGGCTACTTATGAAAGATACCTTATTGTTTCTCGTAATGCCACATTTATTGGGAAAGAGGACTTGGTAACAGTTGTATCGACAAGGTAACAAGCATAAGACTAGGCAGCGTCGCTCATGACGAAGACATATGAGTACTCGGAAGACATTTACCTTAGGATGTTGTAGGTTATGACGTACATCACACATAACAAGTGCAACCGACACATAATTACCGAGCGAGGTGTTCACACGGTACCTTTTCTCACTTGTATCTGGGAGTAGCGTGGCTCGTATCGCGGCCGAGACACCGACTAGCCTGAGGTTTGCGTGGTCTCCTTCAGTTCATTTCTTCCAGACAAACGTTCGGCTTGTCCCATAAATTAGACCACTACTGTCCTGAGAACATCGGAACTTTCTCCCTGTATTTTACTCTAAGGTGGATACAAGAAACTTTACTTAATCTTGCCTACAGCGCTTAACACTATATTTAAAAAACTGTAATGAAACCAAAATCTGCCATTACAAAAACCTTATTTGCTGACCAATTAAACACGCATATTTGGGATAAATGCGCGTCATACCGAACAAAAACACTAAAATCTCTGCAAACCGGCAGTGATACAGCAAGCCATTGCCTTGCATTCACAGATCGCAGATATAGTATACAGTTTGTGATCACAAAAGTCCTACGGTCTTTATGTACGTTTTAATTGTATTGCCTAGGCAGCTCCAGAATATAATCACGGTTGAACGAAAGCAAGTAAAGGTCTCTTGAGATCGCAACCGAAAACATAACGATTCGTTTACACATGGCATCTTTCTGCTGTCTCAGGCATATTCTTGAAGAGGAGGGCGACCGTTGTAAGCCGAGCCAACAGCCACTGTAAGAGGAGCTTTGACGACACCTTTTACTAAGTACACGTACCAGTTATCACTAGCGCAGTGCATCTGCAGCATAGTGTTACCGCATTACGTTACGTCTTACAGTGTCAATACTGTCATCACCTGGCATGTCACTGTTTTGATTCCGGATACGTTCGACAGGTGGTAGTGAATGCTAACAACATTCTGTACTTGAGAGGCACCTATGAGTCGATCGGCAATGCCGCTTCGATCTTTTCCGATAAAAAGTTATATCCAGTTAGTAGCACCGGCTATCTATCAATCAAGCTGTCTGTGACTTTTATAGATCATAGAATGCATATTCAGCAGAACTATAATTTCTCCGCAGCCCTCTAAGTCTACATGAGAGTAAATCAATAGTACGGCTATCTGTAGAAATCACAGCTAGAAACCAAAACATTCAAATTTTACGCTGAAATTTCAATGGCCTTACACTAGTAAATAAACATAATGATTTGATATTTGTGTAACCGTGTATCGTTGATACTATAATACAAACAACCAACCAGATGCAACAATATATAGTTTATTAATAATTTCTATCAGCTCAACAAGTTTCGGGCGATGATTTCATCCATCCTCAGGAGCCGTGTTTACAGCTTGGGGTATAAAGCAGGCAGCATCACCGGTGCTTTATACCACAAGCTGTAAACACAGTCTAGTGTTCCTGACATGTTGAGCTGATTGTAATTATTAATAAACTATTATTGTTGCATCTGGTTGGTTGTTTATATTATTAAACATAAATGATATTTTACAGAAGTAAATGTTAAATAAAAACACATTGTCATTACACTGATATCCTTATAGGAATAATTTATGTGCAACGCCACACAAAACTTTGCGGATACTTATTATTTCTGAAGATAATCTTCTCCTATGTAAATACCTAAACAAGGCCAAATACGTATTTTTGCCATAACGTAAAGTGCCTCTTAAGAAATTAAACCCTCCTCCCATGGCGCAACAGCCTCTAGTGGACCAGAACCACCTCATTTTCGAGGCTTCAGGATCGCACTTAGACACACCACACTCGGTAGGACTCCTCTGGACGAGTGATCAGCCCGAGGCAGAAACCTCTACCTGACAACACACAACAGTCACAACAGACATCCATGCCCCCGGCGGGATTTGAACTCATAATCCCAGCAAGCGAGCGGCCGCAGACCGACAACTTAGACCGCGCGGTCACTGGGATCGGCAAAAGGACTGAAAATTCCACATGGTAAACCTTCAAGACAGAAGTTCCGTATAATAAATTTCATACATATTTGCCACATTAAGAGGACAATATGGAGGCGCGCGCACGCGTGTGCAGAACTTTATTCGGGTCCTCGAGCATTGAGGTCCTCGATATTAATCATTCAACCAAAATCCATTAAGTCTGACACACATCAACACCGAAATCTTCCTCGTGTTACTTGCGCATGGCCACACAATAAATTTATTACGTTCCTTCATTCGTTAGCGAACCAAATAAAAACCTTAGAAACTTTTTACCACCTAATGTAGTAGAGACGGGTTCCGTACAGTTTTGTCCTTTGACAGAACAGTCTCAGATTTACCATACGCAGTACATGCTTCTATCCGACGCCGAAGATTTGCTGAGCCTACAGCTCAACACAGTAAAGTCTCAGTTTTTTCCACACTTTTTGTGGTTTTCTTTTTTACTCACCTAAATTCACAGCGGTTTCAATGTGAAAACACGCACAATTCGTAAAATACAATAAGCCATTGTATTATTTTATGTTTAAAAAAACTGCGTACGTAATTTCTGTCATACAAGCGCAATAAACCGGCGATGACAATACAGGCTACAGTATAATGGGACATAACAGAAATAAAAGCTGCACACAACTCAATGACTATGCATAAATAATGCAACTCACAAACAGAATTAGCAGCATGGATCGCACATGGAACCTTGGGTAATCCGAATGTAACGTCACAGTTAATAAAACTAAATGCAAAACAGCAACCTACAGCGTTTTGGCGTGTAACATGTAAAACCAACACAGGCCTTGACAAAAAAAAAAAAGCTTTCAGTTTATTCCAACATTCCCTTCACATCCCATGCAGTAAGTCGCAATATAAAACCACCATAATTTATAGTACTGTAGACACGGGGCAAAACATGTGGTACTACTCACATTCCACTTGACAAACTAGAAACGGCCTGCTGTAACAGAAACGCTTTACCCAAATACAATGCAATAATACAATATTTGTTTGGTCGACTTATGGCGGCCACTGATGAATATGCATAGGCCCACACGAACGCACAGTGTCACTTGCCACCAGGACGTTCGCCCTTCTGTACGTGCCTTGATGTTCTGATCATCAAACACCACCGCCGTCCGCTTAGCAAATGGAATGTTTCATACTTCATTCATACCGCCATGCTTACACCTTACAGTTGTCTTTGTATGCTGCTGCTCATAAATTTTATAAAGTGCACTGCGTTTGCTGAAAATATAAAGAAAACCACGGCTTGCAAGTTTAGAAACGTAATTAGCAATCGTTAGTAATAAATAGCTTTACAATGTAGCAAAATCGAAGTACACCTACCTGGGAACGACAGTAGCAAATAAAACTATATTCATTACCACATTTGGATTAAATTATATTTGGCGAACGCTCGCTGCCGTTCTGCTCAGTACCGCCCACACACGAAAAGTGAAAATTAAAATAATGCATTTGGCTCAAATGTTGTTTTGTACGGGCATCACCCTACTTTTTTTTCCGAACCAGGGTTCTGCAGGATATCGTTAGGGGTTCCGCGAGAAGTCAAGGAATAAATAAAAAAGTGAAATATCGAGGAAATTTTCAAATATTCCACGAAATATCACGACAAAATTTTGCCCGGAAATCGGCAATACTGGAGCAATCTCCATGTGCTAGCAACTGTCTTTGTTTGGTCTTGGTCAGTTCGTATTTAAGATTATATTTAGTTACACAGTGTGTTTTCATAGGTAGGGGTCCCCTGGGATATGAAAAATGATTTTATGGTTCCTCCAGGGGGAGGGGGGCGAAGTTGGGAAACAGTACTTTAAGTAATCTTCATGTTTGTACCGTTCATCAATCACGGTTAAAACACTTCATTATCCACCAGATGCACAAATATATAATTCGTAGATACAATTAGAATTATTATAAAATATTTTAAAATATTCAAAATTGCTACAACATGTTTCGGATCACAAGGGATCCATCATCAGGGAGATATGCTGCCATAACACCGACTACGTCCATATCAACGGACATGATACAACCATTACTGTAATTTTAGCCAAGCATTGCAAAAGGCTCCCCGATGATGTATCCCTTGTGATCCGAAACATGTAGCAATTTTAAATATTTTTAAATATTTTATAATTCTAACTGTATCTACGAATTATATATTTGTGCATCTGTTGGATAATGAAGTGTTTTAATAGTACTCTAAGTACTAACTCGAAGAGAAGGCAGACTGTATGTGTATGGGAACAAAGTCTCAAGTAGAATATCTGTACCTAAAGCGGAGGGAGTAGTGAGAAATAGGACAAAGCTACGTAATGAGGAGCTTGGTAAGATTTCTTCATCTAATGTGTTGGGTTTACAGATGGCTAATGAGGTGAACGGGACATAAAACACACACAGGGTACATCAGAAGTGCATGCAACATTTTGGCTGAAATATCTTCTAGGTAAACAACACTTGCCAGACATGTTAAAACAGATCTTAGATAAACAGTACGAGGGTGTGGAAAGGATTGAACAGGCTCACGATTGGGCTTGATGGTGGGCCATTTGGAATATGGAAATAAAACTTACGGTTTAAAAAATGGGTAACTTGTTGCCGAACTGAACAACAGTCGATTGCAAGACAGACTCTATCGTGAGAGAGCAGTAGGATGAAGCACCCATACATCCACTCTTTATTTGCATATCAAATTCCTTTAAATATCCTCGTTTTCTTGTAGGATAATTTCAAACAGTATAAAGCCTTGCGTTCCTTCCAACATGGTTTCCATAAGGACGGACCATGACAAAGGAACATGTAGGAAGTAAATAAATTTTGGGCTTCGTTGGTTGCATTATCAGCTGAAATTGGAGTACCCCAGTAAAAATGTACTATAACGTTATGAAAGCGATTCACCATTCCTTTTCCCTCTACAACGCTCTTTTCTGAGATTATCCCTACAACTAACGTAGATTTCAATACTACACACGACTGTGGTTGCATGCCTCCCCGTTTTCATAGGAATTACAAGCGCGCGACATAACAGCCCTAGGACCACTGCATATCGCTAATATTACAATACACCGCTCACAGTCAATATGTTCGTTCCGAGGGCTAACTGCACGAAGCAGGCAAGACGTCAAAGAGTCGCAATAATGTGCAGCGAAACAAACTGATCAAGCTGCAAATTCACAACAAAAGAAGGGCCTGCAGGATGATAGATAAAAAATGGTAAAGATTTCCACTTTCATTACCGGTTTTCATTACAAACCCTTACAATTACAAGCTGTAAGAAGTTTCCCACTGGTTTTCCGACTAGGATGTCGTGGTTTCCCTGTCAATATCACAGCATACACTATATAAAACTTCAAAGACAGATTCTTATAATGAAACCAACGATATGCACTAATATCTCAAATTTATTTTTGGATTAGGATTCTACATGTTTCGGACAGTTTCTCTGTCCATCATCAGGAGTCTAGCACTGTAAACACAGCCATACATACAGGTTATGCTGACTGCCTGCTAGTAAGCAGTCAGCATAATCTGTATGACATATACCTATTACTGTGTGTACAGTGCTAGACTCCTGATGCTGGACAGAGAAACTGTCCGAAACATGTTGAGTCCTAATCCAAAAAATAAATTTGAGATATTATTGCATCTCGTTGGTTTTATTATAAGAATATATCACGATGCTCGGTCCTCTGAATGTAAAATTCAAAGACAGAATAACCTCAACTCAAGAAAATAAAATTCATGCATGCAATAGAAAGATGGAAATAAGGATTCGGAATGTGGCCACAAACTCCATCGCTCTGGCTACCACACACAATAGCAAATCGATGCTGCAGTGAAGTAATACTTCACAATGTTCAACATCAGGTATGTGCGCGGCAGGAGACGGCAGAGGCCTGTACAAGTCACACACGAGCACACCCACAAACACACACATATACATGTTCAGACATTTTACAGTAGATGACAGATTCAATTCGAGCGGGCCTATACTGAAATGTTATCGTCCCTTAGGCTTCCGAGTTAAATGCCATCTGTAAATCCCAGCTCTCCGAATTATTTTGTGGGGTATTTAAATTTTGCGCATGCTTTTCGAAAAACCTAAATATTTCGAGAATTAAACGGGATAAATCTGTGAAACAAAAAGCAGTTTGTGGGGAATAAATCATACATTGCTCAGAATGCCTTAAAATGCTGTAATTTCCTTACTGCGTAATGTAGAAGATACGTTTCTAAAAAAAAACTTGTAAATATACATGTTCTTTTACTTACATTGTGGTCCAGGCTTCAACCCTTTGCATGGAGGACGGACGAAAAGATGTGTTATAAGTTGTCTTTTGTGTGGTAATCGATAAAACAATTTTTGTCCACACAAAGTGTCACGTCACACTTAACACACTTGAACTTCACGGATCGCGTCACTCCCCTGGAGGAGCATACGCGACACCGCCGCTGGGTCGGATTGCGGACAGGCCAGTGTTCATTGTAACGCGTGTCCAGTCTTACGATGTTGGTAGATGTTTGGGCTGGTCTTCCAACAGGCATGGATGGTCGTGGCTCATGCCCAGCCCGTGCCAGCATCTCTCTGATAAGGGTGAGTCGAAAATCTCTGTGTGTGATTTTCTTCCCACCGCATGAAGATAAAAGGATGTAACTGTTGACAATGGTCAGGTCCAACAGGTGGAAAAAGAGCTTTTTTGTCCACTTCCATGTTCGACGGCTGGCCGTGTAGCTATTGGCCATCCTATCTGTATTGTCAATGTACCCCATGTGACGGTTATAATCCGCCACAATTGCTGGCTTTATCGCATTCCCGTGTTCGTCGCAATAATTGCCTTCTCTGGGTGGATCGTGAATATTTGTCAGGAGGCGTACGTCTCTCTTGTCCTTCCACACTACAGCTGATAAGTCACCTCTGGTTCTT
>Ga0131853_10015140_pt1 | contig 14112 bp, 8 predicted proteins | sample TergutLab28metaG_FD_92764 | JGI IMG/M metagenome (GOLD analysis project Ga0131853, IMG submission 92764) | Labiotermes labralis P1 segment gut microbial communities from Petit-Saut dam, French Guiana - Lab288 P1 (version 2) (version 2) | ecosystem: Host-associated > Arthropoda: Insects >... | reverse complement strand
AAAAGTCATATTAATTTCACTATTCCAGTTGGTTTTGTGGCAGCGTGCCGTGTTGTGTAATGTTATGTTGTAATGTTGTGTTGCCAAGAGTGCCCTGTTATGGACGTGTGTTCTGTGTTTCGTGGCGTGATACAGTATCACGCCACGAAACACAGAACACACATCCATAACAGGGCACTCTTGGCAACACAACACAACACAACACAGCATGATGCCACAAAACCAACTGGAATAGTGAAATTAATATGACTTTTAATAGTGTAACTTTAGCAAGGACGATATGGCTCCCTGATGATGGTCCTAGGACCGAAACATGTCGGGGCGTTTTTAATGTTTTAATGTGTAAATTTTATAAATTTATATAGGTGCAGTGGTTGGTAAAATAATTGAGTGACTTGACGATATGCACAGTATAACAACGAAAATTCTTCTGGGATGTTACGGTGTGTCGCTAGACAAATAATTAAAGACGTTTCGAAAAACCACGTGTCGTTCATCTTTGTGTTCGAGAAGCATTTACCCAACGACAAGTCGTAGCGCCCCAGAAGGCTCAGACGTTTAGCAACGCCGCTAAGAGAAGGTCGACTCTCATATTAGGTTTACAAGTGTTTACATTTTATTGAATTTCCGGATAGAAGATCGGGTGGGGTCAATGAGCAGAAATGGACTGCCCCCGCCGGACATCGAACCCCAACTACCCTACCCGTAACCTCATCGTTAGGCCATTCGCGGGATAAAGGAAACGCTGGTTCAATATTCCCTTCAACTAAGCACCACAGGCTACAGGAAAATACAACGTCCGCCCCTTTTACGGCAGCACTGACGCTAAAGACCCGCGCCCACACCCACACGCAGAACGATCTCACAGAAATAGCAAAGGCGAGATGATACAGTCGACAGCTGCATTACCGACACGACCAACTGTATGACGCCAACCATCACGTAACAGACACCGGGCGTCCGCAAATCCGCTGGTACACCGACCAAACAACCTGTCGTGATGCACCGAAGCACTCGCAGTCCATCTAGAAGGCATCGTCAGTGGACAAATGAACTGGGACTGTAATCCTGAAAGCTGCGATCGAATGCGTCGCATCCGGGCCTTTTATTCGGGGGTCTGCAGTTTTCTGTGCATTCCCTCCGTCTTTCTAAGCGAACGAAAGGAAAACGCCTCAAATTCGGCCACGACCCCTTCCCTCAATCCGTTTTATTCACCAATTTAATCTACCACGTTATGGTTACATTTTGTGTTTCTGCTCCGGCTAAGTAAATAAAAAGTTCCCGACGTTTCGGCGCAACGTACTGCAGGCATTTGTGTGTGAGTGAACACTGTTCATGCGCATGCCTAAGTGGCTGGGAAAAAACGGCTGTATCCTTTACTCGGTCCCAACTAAATCGGCACCACGGGCCGGGTAGCGTCGTCGGTATAACGACTGGCTACGGCCTGGACGGTCCGAGGATCGTATCCTGGTGGGGGAGGCGAGATTTTCGGCACCTGTCCAGACCGGCCCTGGGACCCACTCAGCCTCCTGTATAATGGGTACCGGGTCTTTCCCGGGGGTAAAGAGCGGCCGGGACGCGACGCTGACCCCTCACCCCTTCTAGTGCCGTGGTCAAGAAAGAGTAGAGCTATACCTCTACTCCCCCTATGGGCTGAACGGCCTGTACAGAGCCTCAGTGCCTGTACAAGGGTGCACATTACCCTACCTTAAATCGGCACCAACGCCAACCAGCTTCAGTCACTCTGAAGATGGAAGCCGTACGTTCTTCCGAAACGCTGGAACGTTCAACCACTACACGGTACAACAATCCATAGAAAGACCGTCAATCGACCAACCACCATGATCAGCTGATAACACATACTACTACCAGTTGAAGCCACGCGGCCTGGTCAGCTAACAATTCAGCCAATTAGAAATAATGATGGGCACGGTGTAGTTTTGTTGGTAATCAGAACTTTCGGATAAAGGCCGAAACAGAAGTCAAAATTAGTACCCCCAAGGCAAACCGATATCCGAATCCATTTCTTGTCTCGCCCGTTTACGAAGTCTCAAAAAGCGCCGATTACCTACGTCATGTCCGTCCGTCCGCATCTACCACTGCCATTCCCACGGGACGGGTTATCGTGAAATTTGGCTGCAGAAACTCCCATTAAAATCTGTACAGAAAATCCGAATTTCGTTACATTCGAACAAAACTATTCGGCACTTTACATGAGAACATACGCACTGTTTCCAGCGACGTGACATCACCACTAAAATGCGGTCTTCGAAGGGAATGGTCTCAGGTATTTAGGGCAGCCCATGAGGTATGAACATAACGCGAACGCGCCAAGATGTTACGTGATGTGTGAACTCCCTATCCTGTTCAAAACTGACGGACAAACGCCAAAAACCTGATATTCCTATATGTAATAATATAACACAGTTAAAACAAACCAGAACTGCAACAGAAACGTCATAACGAACGGTACACTGCGAAATGCAGGTGATTGGAATTTTGCCCCTAGTAAGGCTCATGCATCACAGGTGAAGGTAAAGGCTCTCTGCACAGGCCGTACGGCCAATTGGGGGGGGGGGGGTAGAGGTATAGCTCTACTCTTTCTTGACCACAGCACTAGAAGGGGATGAGGGATCAGCGTCATGCACCGGCCGCTCTTTACAACCGGGAAGGACCCGGTACCCATTGTACAGGAGGTTGGGCCCCAGGACCGGTGTGGACAGGTGCGAAAATCCTCGGTCCCACCGGGATTCAATCCCCGGACCGTCCAGTCCGTAGCCAGTCGCTATACCGACTACGCTACCCGGCCCACCATGCATCACAGAGTGTCATATTAATGTGTACTTACATTTGAGCTTGGACGTGAGGTTTGATATCAGACTTTTTACGTTTCTTGTTGACCACTCCAGAGACCACTCCACTCATCTTGCCCCACAGAGTGTCCTGGAGGTCACATGGACCAAGCCTGGAACAATCAAGACATAACAATAAGCATATATGCACTTCGGTCGACTGTAGATTCATTTTGCTAACTGCACACGGCATATTGCCATACTGCAAATTCAAGACAATCTCATGTAATACGCGTGTAATACAGTGTAGCCCTTTAACACGTCTCTGAGCACAGGAGCTTTATCTCCTAAACTCCTTTCATTAGGCACAACATCTGTGAAAGATGCTGTGACTAGGGACACGACACAACGGTCACCGCCTATAGTAACATCTTCTATGCAGGACAAAAGCAGCTGTTCCCACATGTGTAACCACATACCCTACAAAGGACAATATGCAGTGCAGTAGTCACCGTGTCGTTCCGGTCGCTTTGGCCCAGGTTCGCGTTGCAAACGGTTGTACATAAGCCAGCTTAAGACGGTGAAACGAAAATTCTACGTCGGAAATCGAGCCCCGGAAATTCACCCCTTAGCCACGTACTCTGATCTACTCAACATCTTTGCGTCCAATACAAAAACGCAGAGAAACGGGTAGGCTAACACAGAAAGAACCTACTTGGTGGCTAAAACAGTTCTTCGTGAATGTAGGCACGCGACAACTGTGCTGTGAGCAAGACGCAAGATGGCTGGAATAAGCCCCAATTCACAATCACGCACCACCATCTGAGAATATGAACATACTACACAGGGTACTGCCTACTGCAACCAGAACAGAGCAGCCCGCTGGCTTCTCTTGGCCACGCCCACATAATGCACACCACCAATCAATTTTTTAAAATCTATTTTAACCTATTTCAATTCACGACTTACGCTACATAGAAAACAAGATACATAATTTTATTGCAAAAATGAGCTCACTTTTAGCTGATGCAGTTTTATAACTTTATTTCCAAATGTTACAGAATGTTAGCCTGATTATGACCTTAGGTAAATCAGTCCCATTACGGGCCCGAGTTGCCCAGAGGGTTCCACGAAGTTAAGGTTCCCAGATTACATGACAATGGCCCAGGATGGTGGTAGTATTGTCAACCTTACGCACCGGCCGCCTTTACCCCCAGGAAATGCTCCTGGTACTCATTTCTGTTAGAGGCTCAGTCGATCCCAGGGCCATAGTGCGATCGGAAGGATGATGTCAATGAAAAACTCCAATTTCATCATCTGGGATCGAACCAGCGACCTTCCGATTTGTAGCACAGCACCTTAACCACTGTGTTACCGCGGTCACCGATAACGACATTACAAAGTCGAAACACGTAGTTACCTTAAAAAATACCAAAGTTTTAGTTGTGTCAATGATTTTTGTTTCGTCCGTTAAGTGGTAATAAATTTACTGACGCTTCGGCGTACCGTGGTTTCTTCATCTTCAGGGCCAAGCGGTCCTACGTCTTTCTAGTAGTGTCTGACCCTGAACATGACACCCCTGTCCTTCGAAACGTCGGTAACCACTTACCAATCAACACGGCGTAACAATCACACAGGACCTGCACCTTCTACTCGTCAGTGGGCGCACGCATGCATGAGGCTCGCTAATAAGGCTGGATGGTCTTCTGATATCTTTGTGGCAGGAACAGGTTTATGTCTTGGGTTTGCCTTCTGGAAGCATTTACCCTAATTAATAATACAATTAAAGACTTGAACAACCCGTTGTTGCGGTACTGCCAACCTTCACTTCCATTCTTCGCCGCAACAATCCGCGAAGTCTTCACTGCGCTAGACTTCACATCACTGTATGAAGTACAGTGCGGTTGAAATTAATGAAACATACCAGTATTAATCTGCTGAAGTGCGGTGGTTACTGAACGTTCAATAAGATTTCGTCATCAACTCTCTAAAGACCAGTGTTTGGATTACATGCCACCGAGTTTAACACTGAACATTCTAAATTCTTCCCACACCGGGTAGTTATGTACGGACTTCAGAACAGAGATTATCTCCAATACAACATTAGCGCATTAGTTTTTATAACCGAGACGGTGTGTGTTTACTGCGCGGTGCAAGCTGAATCCTTAAATGCAATTCACGATAACTTTCCGATTGAGATGCTGAAGAAAGCATCTTCAACATCACTATCAATCCATGACTCACAACCAATCCTGCCAACCGACACTACCCAATCCTAAAATGCTGCGACAGCATCGTTAAATGAACCACCAAATGCGCCAAAGTATCCCGAACGTACGCAAATGTTTACTTTTAAAATGCATTCTACATAACTCGTCCATCTCATTACAGCTTACAGAACGGTCAGCTAAGATCTTTAACCAGCAGCTAAACTGCGATATGCCATACAGGTGCAATTGATTTGTGCGAATTCTCGCAGCACTGAAACTTTACGGGACAGTGTCAATATTCTGTGCACCAGCTAGTGTTAACATCTAGCAAACTGGCATTTCACCCACAGTGTGCAGGTCTCTATCAGCTTGACTCTCACCACGAACATTGTACACCAAAGATGGTCTTCAGAGGACTTTACCGCTACATGTTTCGGACAGTTCCTCTGTCCATCATCCGTTTTTCACTGTACACACAGCAATGGTATATGTCATACAGGTTTGCTGACATTTTGCGAGCAGGATCAGGACCGAACTGCAGTTCCGTCCTGATCCTGCTCGAAAGCTGTCAGCAAACCTGTATGACATATACCATTGCTGTGTGTACAGTGAAAAACTCCTGATGATGGACAGAGGACCTGTCCGAAACATGTAGCTTTATTCCAAAAATAAATTTGAGAAATTAGTGCATCTGGTTGGTTTTGTTATAAGAATATTGCATATATCTGAGCGCGTAACTGTTTAACGGTGCCAGGTACAAGTTTGGGGAATCATTACAGCGGTTCATTTCATTACCATTAAGAGTGATTTACATACGCCGACCGAAGAGTGCCAGATAACCGTAAGGTTCAAAGGCCATTCCCGAACTGCGGGTCCTCTCACCGTGGAACTTGCATTATTTCGGCCTTCCGGAGCACAAGGAGTGGTTCATAAATTTTGGGGACATTTGTAGACCCCTGTTCCAGCCAACACCTCTGCCACATGCACATGAACACTAAAAGCCTGTCGCATATCACCGCTGGTCCTTCCTTCTTCCAAACACTGCTCTCTCCTCACAAACATGTAATACCGGAAACGGAAAATCTCCGTGTTGTGTATCAGCCATTAGTTATATGGTTACGAAGACATGTAAGACACTGCAGCTACATCGAATACAAGACAGAGCGGGCGGTTACCCAGACGATGCGAGAACAATCGCGTCCCGTTGCATGGCGTCACGACGGCGGCGCTCGACGTCATCAAAGTCAACAACATTTGTACTCTTGTACTTTCTATATTCCGAGCATTACGATGAACCAAGTGACTCGTATTAACACTAAAAACTTCTTGATTCTATAATTTATGTGTACAATCGTTTGCATAGGTCATACATGTTCAGTGCTATTATTTCGCCTTCTTCCGGCAGTTGACACCAACGCTTCTTTAAAACATAGAGCAATAATTTGTCTCAGTAATTAACCAAACTTGATGCACAAAATTTTTGTTTTACAATAAGTTTATTTCATGCCTCTGCATGTTTCGAGCACATGTGCTCATCATCAGGAGGTCAAAATTGCATTACACAGCCTCTGGTATCATCACACACGGCCACCTACAGAGTGTGATGATACCAGAGGCTGTATAATGCAATTTTGACCTCCTGATGATGAGCACATGTGCTCGAAACATGCAGAGGCATGAAATAAACTTATTGTAAAACAAAAATTTTGTGCATCAAGTTGGTTAATTACTGAGATAAGTATACTTAGATGCACGGTCAGCGAAACGTCAAAATGGAGCAACAAGACAGGTCACAACAAAGATACAAACGTTGTGGTACCAGAAGTGCAGAATTTTACAGGTTATGATTGAAATTATGTACATAAACACAACGTTGGTGAAAACAGTAATAATTTTGATTGTTTTTAAAATGGTTAAAAACCGTACGTGTCTATGCTGTAATTATTCTTTGTATTAAAAAAAACATGTATTCTTCACTGATCCAAAATGGATTCCGTCCGATAAAATATAAATGATATTTTTAAGTTGTGTAGAACATTTGTGCTGGTTCGTTCATGAACACAACACAATACATCGACCATGAAAATATACTGACTATCCTGTCTGTTTGATATAGCGAACAGCACACAAAAAAAATGAGCTGGACGAGGCACAGAGCAGGAGCAATTGCGACTAATCAAATATAAAACGTTAACTGCATAAGTCAAAAGGGTTGAGACCATTTTGAAGGCGTCGGCGGGTTAGGAGCCCCCAGCCAGCTGCTCACACATAAGCAAAGCTGGCGGTCCTCAACAAACAGATGCCCAAAACCAAGCAGATGTACCTCGAAACACTCCCAAAGACAATCTTCGTAGTTGCACAGTGCATGTTGATAGTATTAAGTCCTTTATTTGTCCAACTAAAGCACACAAATTATTATAAAATTGTTAAACGGTTAAAATAATTTCAAATTATAACAGTTGCTCCAACATGTTTCGCTTTATTTTAAGTTATCGGTATTGTGGCTGCATATTTAGCCACAATACCGATAGCCTCAAATAACGGTATGTAACCGAAGTCAACATTGTAACTTTAGCGAAGCACAGGCTGGGAGCTCCCTGATGATGGTTTATGTAAACCGAAACATGTTCGAGCAACTGTTATAATTTGAAATGATTTTAACTGTTTAGCGATTTTATAATAATGTGTGTGCATTAGTTGGACAAATAAAGGACTAAATACTTCCAAAGACATTACAAACCTGGTTCAAGGTAAAATAAACTTAAATTTCCTTGACAGTTGAATAAAGAGAGACCGACTTGATGTCACTTGCTTTTCTATTTCATTATTTAATGCCCAACATGTTTCGGATGTTAATACATCCATCCTCAGGAGCTTGCGACTTATTTGTTGAGTTATTTCATGGGTTGTATTGCTCTGGTTCCATGTGTGTTGGTGTTGCGTTGTGGTGGTGTGGTAAACGTAACACCAACACGCATCGAACCAGAGCAATACAACCCATGAAATAACTCAAAAAATAAGTCGCAGGCTCCTGAGGATGGATGTATTAACATCCGAAACATGTTGAGCATTAAATAATTAAATAAAAAAAGCAAGTGACATCAAGTTGGTCTCTCTTTATTCAACTATCAAGATGATGCACGGTCCAATCAACATAATTTCCTTGACTTCAGCATCACAATTTCAGATGATACTGTAATACAAGGACGCACAAATTTTCCAAAAAAAAAAAAACCCCCCGTGAGCCACCTCAACACTTTACGCGAGAAAATGATGACGTGAAGCAACTTCCATTAGAGTACCCAGAGGGTTAGGCGTATCCGTGCACAATTCTGTCGATCGGATGACAGGAGCCCGCAATTTGTACAACCCTGAAGTACTGCAAAAATGACCAATGCAGGCCACAGCCTCCCGTTTTCCGCCCCTGTACCCTTAGAGTGGGGATTGCCCCGTTCCAAACTCCATCTACACACGATCAAATACAACAACAACAAAAAGCCAACATACACAAATGGGATTCGAACCCACTATCCCCGCATGGGACGGAAGACAATATGCGCTTAAACCTTGCTACCACGGGTGACTGCAAATTCGCAATGGCTACTTAAAATCTAAAAGGGTAGTCCTCATTATACTGCGAAATCAACACAAAATATTCCACTAAGACGTCACAATCGCCACTGAGCCACAGCCCTTTATCATCAGACCACATTTCGTTTCCCACAGCCGTGCAGCGCGTGCCTTGCTATATCCAGTTGCATGGCTGATGTGCAATCGGCAGATCCGCATCACACTACACTATACACCCACCCCAAATAAAACGAACATAGACCAGCGAGATAAAAACTGGATAAATTACTTGGCCGGATAAGTTTCCTATCCATATGAATCAAGTCCTTCGTTCTGATGACAAATTATCAGCCATCCACTCCGAATCAAGAACGTTGAAGTTTCAAAATCAATTTGGCAATTCTTCAAGGAATGCTCAAGCAGGGTGCTAAGTACACTTAACTCTGTACAGGTCAGTCAGTGGTTACTTCATGCAACACCGGGACATACAATTAATCACTACAATTTCACCCACGAAGGCTAAGTCTGCCTCATGACCGTCACAACAAAAAATACTCTCAAATACAACTCAGGTTAATTTTCGGCTGCAAACGGATCACAAGTGCTTCCTTCGTACACATGACTGACCTACCCCATAGTATTACATCTATCAAGATAAGATACGACAAAACACGTCACAAACAAGAAGGAATTTTACACTGGTGCGGGTTTGTATATTATCATCTACTTTCCTCTGGTAAAACCATGTCAACATGCAATTATCACGTCGATCGGATTTGTTCAGCGCTTTACACCAATATCTACACAGCGCTTTCATTTACCAACACACACCGCAACACGAGCCAGATAACTCACAAAAAAAGGCGTGTGATACCAGCAATTAAACTGTCAGTCGCCACTTCCTGACATTTGCTGCAAGCAAATTAAACGTATCTTCGGACAAGTTTTGGATGAGGGTTGTTTGACCGTGTATCTTCTTCATAAAATAATGTGGAATGTCAACTTGATGCAACGATGTAATTTATTGAAGTTTCCTTAGCTCGACATGTTTCGGGCGCATACGCCCGTCATCAGGAGCACTGGATGTTGAGTTGCAGCATATGGTTTTCTGCACCGAGATTTTGGATGGGTGGTGGTCTTGAGAGCTGCTGCGTGGGTCGTGTGCACGGTGTGGATGGTGCCGTGCACAGCACCATCCACACCATACACACGACCAACGCAGCGGCTCTCAAGACCACCACCCATCCAAAACCTCGGCGCAAAAAACGATACGCTGCAACTCAACATCTAATGCTCCTGATGATGGGCATATGTACCCGAAACATGTCGAGCTAAGAATATATCAATAAAATTACTTTCTTGCATCAAGTTGGCATTCACGTTATATCAAATTTCGGATGTGCAATTGGACTACTTGCACGTAAGGGCAGGAGTCAAATACGAGGAAGCAGACTATCGGGTTCCTGTTTTTTGCTTAAGGCAGGAGAATTTTGAGTTCAGCGGCATTCAAACCGGCCCGAACCGGCTTTCGCCAAACGCAGGTATTTCCAACATACATACATACATACACACACGACACGAACAGCGCGTCATGAATTCATACACCACATACGTATCTACAGCACCCCAATATTCAGAAACTTTACACGACGCTGTAGTCTCCGCTAGCACATTTACCCAGACATCAAATTTCTGTTACCTCATCTCATTTCCCCCAATTAAAAACCACGATACCAACTCCAGCTACTACAGCGTCCTTCCAAAACCCCTACAAATTCATGGTTCACCAATCATCCTACTGTCGGCGCTACAGTCTGCAATACAAACTACACAAAACCTGAGCTGTACACATTCTGAGTTTCTTTCCTCCTTTTACTTTGCTTCTTCCATTCTTTTATCTTCCAGTAGTGTATCAAATTACTCTGCACACAACTCGCTTCCAGTCAAGAACCTTTCTTTCACCATTTCCGGCAAGAATGTATGCTATTATATGAAGTCCAATAATAAAGTCTCCCCCCCCTCACACACACACACACACACACCATACATACATACACACACACACACACACACACACACACAGAGTCAATCAGGCCAAGTATCCCTTAAAACAACCCCTTCTTTCCGTTTTCACGTTCAAAAGCACCTTCCCGATTGGAAGAAAAGAGTATTCTACGTTCATTTCTATTCTGGGTACGCGGAACAAGAAACATTGTCCAGTCACGTGTCCTTTAATTTACGTTCAATTACGACGGCTCTAAGAGGTTCTCTTCATTACACGCCTATCCGTACACGGACTGCAGTCAATGGCTACAATCACTCTGAAAACCGCCCTGCTATGCCCGATTTGCTTTTGACAGCCCACTCTAATAATCCTGACGAATAAGATGCGGTTTGAATGTGCCTCTGCGACACGCTGAACATGTGCAGCAGCCTCAACACACACCATACAAAGGAATCCACTCCCTGTAGATAACTAACTGCAGCCAGAAGTGTCGTTCTTAACAAGCTAACAGTCCCTCAGCTAGTCAAGAAATTCTCCGTGCTCACGACGGACCGCCACTTGTCCCTATCCAGGGCCAGACTGTCTAGGTCGTCCTCCTACATCTCTAACACCCGTCTTAAATATTGTGCTCTCAACTACGGATAAGCAATGAACGTGATCTCCTTCCTTCGGCTTTATGCACCAACAATTTGTTTGCAATTCCTTCTCCACATATGTGTCATAAGCCCTGTCCATCTCATTCTCCTTGCTTTAATTACTCTTATAATTTGTAAGGAATACAAATATCGAAGATCTTCACGCAGTTTTCTCAGTCCCCTGTCACTTTCTCGAAGGCTAAGTACCTTCCCCAGTACCGTATTCTCTCACCCTACGCCCATGTTCTTCCCTTTAGCAGGGTCATACCCATACGAAGCAAAAAAGCAAAATGATACAACCGTATACATTACCTGTATATGTCTTGTCGACATACACGGCCATGGCTTCATAACACGTATCTATAGATTTACGAAAATACGGCACACAGGTAAGCATTAAACAAGAACACTATGCATTAAACACGTCTACCGAATTCGTCGGCGAGACGTCACAATCTACCACAGCGAAAGACGTCACCAAACACGCAGGCGCCGTAAACACAGCCGCAGATCCCTTCTGAATATCAGCTACTCGGTTCACAATCACTGATCCATGTGACAATACGCAAGAACACTCGAGCGATTACTGGCACGCCGCTAGCATGATGACGGAATTCCACCAGCAAGTCCGCCAACCCGAATCAATACGGCGAGTATGCGGGGGGTACGTGCCGACATCGATTAGCGGGCGAGCGGCGCCCGCCCTGCAGCAACAGGCGACCAGACACGATCATTACCAGTAATAATATTGAGGTAGGCAACACGGGGCATCCCGACGTGCCGCAACGGCCTTCGGATAAGTGGCCGACACGACACGACGCGACGCACCGCAACGTAAGGTTGCTGAAAGTGTCATGTGAAGCGTCCAATAGCAACCACTAGTTCATAGCGCTCACGAAACTCAAGGTCATCATTCACTCCAGCGCGCAGTGATCCCAAGACCGCTTGAAAATCGGTGAAAAGGACATGCAGCTTGCATGGCAGATAAGAGGGACGCATATGTTTTGGCTGAAAAGCATGATGGAAACAAGCTACTTGGAGGACGTAAGGACAGATGGTAGGATATTAAAACTGGCCTTACACAGGATGTGTGTGGATTCCAAACGTGTGGCCGAGGACAGGGAATTGTGGCCAACCCACGTCCACAAAGTGACGTACTTCAGGGTTGCATAAACTGTGATAAAATGTAGTTTGTGAACAGATATAGGCTTGTGTGTCAAGTAATCTGCGATGTGACGCTGTCGTTACGGTCGTGGGGGGATGGAGAGGGCAAGGGGGGGGGGGGTAAGACCCCCCAAATATTTTTTTTTTAGCTAAAAGGAGAAAATAAACTAAGGTGCAAGCAGGGGAAAGGAGTATATGCATGTATACTAAGGACTGGTTCAAACGAATCTTCCCCGTCTCACTTGACTACCTCGTAAAGTTCCTAATATCCATGGTCGATTTTTAGATCCGCCCAACGAAATGTTATTAGCCAAGTTGCACCTATGGTTGGGCGAGTGGTTCTGACCTTTCGCAGGAACGCAGTACCCTCCTCCCAAAGGCCAATACTTCGTCATTCTTCCTGGCTACTTGGCCCCTGAAAATGCAACCACTTTTCTTGGGTAGAGATCTTTATTCTTTTCTTTTTTATTTAAAACTTACTTATATTTCTTTTTTATTTGTGTGGGTTCGTGGCACTTTACCTCGGTTTCGTTATGATAAGTTGATGTATCTGGCTTGGAGGAGATTTTTGCCTCTCATTAAATTCCAAACGTGGGGAACCGCTCACAGCGTCACATCACACATTACCCAGATCCTCAGCAACAGCACTCTCTGAACCTCAAACCTCACAACGATTCGCTTCTGAGGAAGGAATCTCATCGACGAAGCAGTTTCCTCTACGCGGAACGCTTTGGTATACCTGACAAATGTTCATTACTTTCGAATATTTGCCACATCGTGGGAACGATACACTGGTACAAGCACTGGCCACTTCTCCGTTTCCCACTGACTGGCCAGTACTTTGTTTGCTTATTAGGCCACGGCTTGTTGCCAGTGTGACAAATAACCCAGTCGTGAGATGGCGGCTTAACAAACGAAACACTGCGCCCAGGGTGCAGCACGTCTACAGACAGGGATAAAGGTCACCCTATGGCATGCCAATGCAGACACAGCCGGCAGGCGGAGGTATAGCTCCAGCCTATTCGCAACCCGAATGACAAGCATCAGGCTCCGGCCACTTTATCCCGGGAAATATCCGGTACAGAGCGCCAAGGACATTATATTTCGCGTTAGAGGTATATACAATACTTACTTACTCCATGGTGCAGAGTCCTTCTTGAGAAGCTAACTGGTTTGCAGCTAGTCAAGAAATTCCCCGCATTCCACGGAACCCGAAGGCTCATTACCGCACTCACAAGCGTCCGCCACCTGTCTCTATCCTGGACCAGCCCAATCCAGTCCATATACCCACATCCCACATCCTGGAGATCCATCCTAATATTATCCACCCATCTACGCCTACGTCTCCCCAGTGGTCTCTTTCCCTCCGGTTTCCCCACCAAGACCCTGAACACCCCACACTCCTCGCCAATAAGCGCCACATGTCCAGCCACAAGGATATACAATAAGAAATGAAAAGGGTAAAAAAAACAAAAAATTAATCTTAATGTTTCAATTCGATGGAAGTGTCAGTAATACAAAGCTCACGGACTGCAGCGTGGCTATCCCAGGTGTAAAGAGCCTGAACTAATGCCCAAAAAAGTAAGTTACTTTTATACTGGTGGTCGAACCCCCCCCCCCCCCCCCTCCTTTCCTTTTTTTTTTTACCTTTTTCTTGGTTTTTTTTTACCCCTCCCCCGCCCCCACAACTACCCCACCCCCACCCGAAAAAAAAAAAATTTTTTTTTGGGGGTTTT
>Ga0131853_10015139_pt1 | contig 14112 bp, 6 predicted proteins | sample TergutLab28metaG_FD_92764 | JGI IMG/M metagenome (GOLD analysis project Ga0131853, IMG submission 92764) | Labiotermes labralis P1 segment gut microbial communities from Petit-Saut dam, French Guiana - Lab288 P1 (version 2) (version 2) | ecosystem: Host-associated > Arthropoda: Insects >... | reverse complement strand
TCCTTCATTGAACATCCGAACACATTTCCTAACCATGCCATCACTCATCGCATTGTCACCATACACTTGACAGATCTGGTGATGAATCTCACTTGGTAGCACATTCCTAGCTTTCAAAAAACGAATTACAGAACGTATTTCACAGTCGGCGGCCCCTTCAATTGTCTTAAGCATGTTTAACGCACAGGAACAAACATAAACATAACACGAATTTCACGAAATGGCGCCTGTGGTTTCTCAATTGATAGAGGAAGTCACTGCACATGGGCAAAGTGACAGTCTCGAGGCTGCGCGAGAGATATGCGCAGACGGTACTTACTTTCCGAATAACCTACGTAATAAAGCATATGCGCCGTGTATGCCGGACACCTAAGACTACAGACACACTCTCAGAATCTGTAATAATTATTAATTTCACACTGCAACACTGGGTGGGAGAAGGAGCATCAATATTACGTTTACATGTACATTTTCTGTCCCGTTATTTTATTCAGATGATCCAACAAATGGTTAGAATTTAACAATTAATGTACCTGATACCACTTAATTTCTTCGTATGTCCATAAAAGCAAACAGCCTCAATACAGCTACTACATTTACTGCAAAAACTTTCGAATTTTTACAAACTTTTTTACTCCTCTCCTTCCGGTTCATACACAGGTCTGCACCTACTTTATTTATTGCATTGTACACATATAAGATACACTTATTCTTATATAATTTTACATAATGGTCTTTTGCTGGCTTTTTAAAAGCAGAGCCTTAATATTCAAAACAGTACACAACAGTTCATAAACTACGTCTCTTTCCGTAGACAGATGAAAGTTGAGACGCCAGTGGCAACAGCAACACAAACATATTTGTTAGTAAATATGAAAACATTTTTGTAATTCTAGGCTAAGAGACTTGCCTCGTTTCACAAGGCATAACAGATTATATAAGTTTCACATACTGAGGCTTAAGTGCCTTGACAGCCAAACAATCGGCAATCAGTGAGTGGAGCCCTGATGACGGACATTATTCTGTATTTAGAGAAGAATAATAGTGCAACTTACTAAAGAGAGAGTTCTACGAATCAGTATTTACTTTTGGTTCAAAGGTAAAGGTAAGGTTCACCCTAGAAGAGGCCATGAAGGCCCAGAGGGGGAGTAGAGGTATAGCTCCACTCTTTCTTTAACCTCGACGCTAGATGGTGGCCGCTTTACCCCTGGGTAAGAACCAGTACCCGTTGTATAGGAAGCTGGGTGTTTCTTACAGCCTGTCTGGACGGTTGCGGAAAATCTCGCCCCCATCGCGATCCGATCCCCGGACCGTCCAGCCCGTAGCGAGTCGCTATACCGACTACGCTATCTCGGCTTCTACTCCTACTTGTGGCTCAACGTCGTCAAATTAGAACACACAATCAATTTTAAAATTTTACAATTTTACAGTTTTACAGGGGATAGGAATACCTGACACATCCGTAACAGACCAACGTTGAAACGTGTTATTTTTTACGAAAATATGAGAAAAAACTGTTATTTTTGACTGAAGGTGTGCTTGTAACCCAACTGTCTAGTGATGTGGCGACCTACGACGCATTGTGCGAGTTATGACAAAAAAGCAGTTTCTTGAGCGATAAGAAAGAATTTTATTTTTGTATTAAATGTTTCTTCAGACCTTTGTTCCAAGCATTATTTGAACAGGTTTAACGTACGTTATTTTCCTGTTTTTTTTTAGAATGCCTATAATTAGGCCAAGGAAGGAATTCCGATGGATCGACAGGCCCACTCTTCGCATTTTCCTCGCTCTGCTGCACTTCCCCTTCCAGCCTAAACACAACTCATTACAATCCCAGCTTGTCCTCTAGACCTTCCGCTCATGCGAATGCTGATATTCAGTGACAAACTTCCCTATAATGAGGCCAAAGAAATGAGTCCCACGGACGTTTGAATGACTGCGCTAGAGGCTTCCCGTTCTCTGCACTCTGTCCTATTCCCCTCCAGACATACCTGATTTGTGTCAATAATCCCTAAGTGCTTGGCACTACTGAAGGCTGTCATGTGGCGAACAGTACCAACTTCGTGTGAAGTGTTATAAGCCTGGAGGGGAATATCGGGAATTATGGTGGAGGGGGAAGCGTAAGAGCTGGAGGGAGACGTGGAATTCTTTCCTTATCCTCTGCAATATCAACAGATGCTCTGGACTGGTGGGAAGGTGGTAAACCCCATATCGGGCAGACGGATAAATCTAGGATCGCAGTCATCCGAACTGCTGATTGAAATTCTTTTCGGGTCGCCAGCATAGACATTGCGCGCTTAATTTTAAAGTAGGACTTGTTCGCCTCAAAAAGTTTTATTGGTTTCTTAGAGATTTCGAATTATACGTTGCCATTAATATTGTTTAAATTTGATTTTGTAAATAAATATGCCTAGCCACGAAACTGCAACCCACAACTTGCTTATCACTCGTTAGGTTGCTGGTGCTACCACTGAGTAATAGGAAGTGGGGCCACTAGCAAAATTCAAAAATCAGTCCCATTACAGGCCCGAGGTTCCCAGAGGGTTCCAGGAAGTTACGTTTTCCAGATTACGTGACAATGGCCCAGGAAGGTGGTAAAGTTGTCAGGCTTACGCACCGGCCGCTAGTAAAATTCAACAATAAACACTATTATTATTATTATTATTATTAAATTAGGTACTAGCTTATTTACGTACTAACTTAATAGCACAAGCACCAACTATGAAACCAGCAGAAGTATACAAATACAACACAAATATAAAATAATAATAATAATAATAATACATTATATTAGAGAGATATACAACAAATGCAGCCTATAAAATTTAAATAGATTTCGAAGTAAAATACAGAGGCCAGCTAAGGCAAAAAAATAAATTAAATAAGAAAATGAAATACAAAATGTTAATAAATATTCCAAGCATAATAATAATAATAATATAAAATATAATAATGCTACAAAATATACAAAACGAAGTAAAGAAGAAAATCAAGTCTAACAAATTAACTGGAAGTGTAGGTAATTCCCCCCCCCCCCATGGGCCAACAGCCCCTAGTAGGTCAGGTCCGCCTAACTGTCGAGGCTTCACGATCACACTCAGACGCACCACATTCGTTAGGGATCCTCTGAACGAGGGATCGGCCCGTTGCAGAGACCTCTACCTGACAACACACAACACTCACAAGAGACATACATGTCCCTATACATGTCCCTGGCGGGTTTCGAATCCGCAATCCCAGCAAGCGGGCGGCCGCTGACCCACGCCTTAGACCGCGCGGCCATCGGGATTGGCAGTGTGGGTTTTAATGATACAAACAAAATGAAACACCTAAGAAATGAAAATATGACCACACAAATAAGACTTAATTATTATTATTATTATTACAATATGACGGACTAGGCACCAGTGCAGTTAAGATACCACGTACATCACAATGAATCATGCAGGCTAGCAAGCACCGAGATGACGTTAGATCCATCACTGTCTGTCACTTGTTATTGCCAGAAACTGAGAACGCGAACCGCGCCGATTTCACACCGGAAACTCGAGAGAGCGCCACACAGAGTGTGGGGCAAACAGAACGCATGCACACCACCCCTCTGTTCCACGCAATTTGTTAGCCAGGCAATTAATTTAACCCGAACAGTCGAATACGAATTCTGAAAGCACCGCTTAGCAAGTCCTTGACACTTCAGAAGGAGTTTAATAAATAACTCAACAAAACAGAAACCTTTTTCAGCAGCTAACACTTATTCTGATAACCAGTCAATATTCCCTTATTTTTAATTGATTCATTCTTTCTGTGTTCTGTCTTAAGACAGGCCCATTGCCTCTTAAACAGCAGATTCTCCATAGAGTGTGGTCTAACACTTCCTCTTTAAATTTCCACTATCTTTTCATTCCCTTAAGGTCATCCAGTAGCAGCTTACGTCTTCTTCCTCTTTCCTATCATTTCTAACCTACGTCCATCTATCCTTAAATAACGCATTTCATAAGGCAGTTCATACGCAATATGTGACCAATCCAGTTAGCCTATCTTTTCTCATTGTGTTTAGGAGATTTATATCCTCCTTGACTCTATGTTATACTTCATTTCGCACACGATAAGACCAACTGATCGTCTCCATCCTTCCCTAGCACCACACTTCAGAATTTTCCAGGTATGTCTGATCTACTTTTCGAAGTGTCCAATTTCCAACACCATACAAAGCTACGCTCCAAATATAGCAATTTATCAGTTTCCTCCTTCAATTTAAACCTAACTGGCTGATTAAGGAGACTTCTCTCTGAACGCCGCTTATGCCTTGCCGATCATGGGTTTAGTTTCACGTGTACAGCTTGAATCATTTGTTATCACGCTACCCTAATGCATTCAATATTCCTTATTTTAGAGATGTTCCTTCTCACACATTAGTGGTGATAACAAATCGAAGTTTATATTACATTGGATCATTACCATGGCTTGTCGCTTTGTATGTATACTAGAGTATTATACATTTTCCGTAATTATTCTAGTGAAGTAGAGGCACGCGTAACTGATCAAAATTCTTCGATGATTTCTTAGTAGTTCTGACCCAGCTTTACATATTAAAAATCAAAATAATACAAAGTATCTAAATACCCCTAATTATAATTAGGGGTATTTAGATACTATTTTACTATTTATAGAGCTGCATTCATATTATGAATGCAGCTCTATAAATAGTAATTTTTTTCGGTTTTTAATGAGCATAATTGGATAAGAAGTTACACGCTACTGTGCAATGTTATAACACCATTAGCAAACAGGTTAATGTGTTTGATTTTGAACAGAGCAACTGCAACTATACCGAAGTCAACGAAAGAAGTTCCACAGATGGTGGGGATGAGGGTTCTCGCGTTTCCTCCTCTCCTCCTCATCCTCCCTTCGTTCGCCTGTATTCCCCACCGGGTCCCTGTCAGCTAAGTCAAGAAGTATCAGAGACTTGTCACTAACGTTGGTTGTGAGAGCAAACATTTCTCTGAAGAGAGCTGATTGGAGGCACGTGTAGGGAAATACCGTAGAGGAACAAGTGACAGACGCTTTGCGCATCTTCAGATATCGTCAGGTTACCTAAAGGTGCATATTCTACAGTCGTTATCTGCGCAGCACACATTGTGTATTAAGGTGACAGAACGTTATAAGAGACATAAACCCCCTGTAAACTTCAGGGTCATAAGAGACCATATAGTGTTGTCTTATACGTAATGGCGAGTGCCCTAACATGCCATATGCTGGTCACTGTGTCTGTTTTGTAGAAATTTTAAATGTCATTTCTAAGCCACAAGGATTCAGTCCATGATGAATTAAAATTGACATGATTCATGATTTTTGTTGCACAAGAAAATGGAAATTACGAAGATAAAATTGGCACTTAAGCCCGTATCCTAAAGATTAAAACAGTTAAACTGCAAATTGAAAAAGAAAAGTAGCCTAGCTTAATGAACTTGACCCCTTAAAATGTTTGAACAATTTAAACATATATGTTTTCCGAAAAATATTTCTCAAATCCGAGTTTCTATCCAAAGCTGGTAGAGTCTGGCGAAGCTTACTTCTAAGCAAAAGCATCTGCAATATAACTAAACAGAATATAATCCATAGCAGCCATTTCATTTAATCGAATAATCATGTTCGTTTACTAACTGGCTGCCCTTTTCAAACCTGGTGAGGGTCAAACTCAACACAAGCAATCCTAAACATGACGATGACACGCTGAGAGAACGTACAATTTCCTAGCTAAAATTGACGACGCCAATGCTCGTGCCTGTATCCGCCGGTCTACACAAACGGAGGACCGGGTTTTAAACCAGGTCGGTCCATGTGAGGTATGCTGTGGACAAACTGACTCTGGGACAGACGTCTTTTCCTCCCAGTACTTCGTTCTTATCCTGTCTACATTATTGATCTACAAACGGTCTTATATTTCTCACTGCATGCAACAGTGGCACAAAACAAAATTGTTCATTTACAGTTAATACTGCCATTGAAATCAAAAATATATAACAAACAATTCGACAATAACAGCACTATCGTCATCCAGCGGGGTATTTTTGAACTAACAAGTCAGCCGGTATTAGCGGATGCAGCCATTAAATTTTGTAACACACTCCAAATGGGCAATTTTATGGTTTTGCCACTGTTCCATTCACTGAGCGACATGACGTTAGCAATTTACAGTGTCATTAAATGAAAACTTCTGTGTCACTCTTGTCCCGTGCTGATACTAAAAATTATGTCTAGAATATGCCACAACCGGCAGCCACTACAGCGCTATGTTCTTTAGTGCACAGATGACAGAAGAAGAAAATAAATGTAAGCAGGCGGAGATAAAGTTGTATGCAGTAAGCAGATAACTGAGTTACGAGGCTGTTATTTGGATTTAATGAAAAGTTGACTTGTTCGGGAAGTGTAGGTTTGCATGTCACGGGGTGGCGCTGACACGGCAGCTGGTGCCGACTGTTACAGCGGAGCTGTGGGGAATCTGCATGGGAACGCTACAGCTATCGGTGCTTCCTAATTCAATTATAGTGCAGATTGAAACAGGTCCGGGGGAAAACAGTGTGAAAACACCCCCATTTGCACAGCTAACATCTAGATTCAACGGCATTTATTTCTTAATTTATCTAACCGTTTGTTGCAGCCAATAACGTGCAAAATGCATACAGTAAAACCAATTAAGTATATTTCCCTCTTGGATATATTTATAATCGTTAGGTCTTCAACTATTAGTACAGTTACTTTATTTTGTCTTTGTAGCGATGTTATACCGGGGTGCTGATAAGTCCTTAGCCCGACCAGGAAGGGAGCAAGCTCGGAAGCATGTCAGGGACACGCGCGATTTCAACAACATCGAGGCGCGAGCTGTCATCAAGTATTTTTTCCTTTAAGGCAAGGCGCCGAAGGAAATTCACACCATTCTGACAGAAATATTAGCTTGTTTCCTTCCTGGTCGGGCTAAGGACTTATCAGCACCCCTGTACAGGTGACAAACTTGTTCTCTCAACCTGAGGGAAGAAGGCGAGAGTGTCTGAGTATAGTGTGCTGATAAAAATATGTGGGTCTAAGAACAACTATGTGGGAGGGGACTGGAGGAAATTTTACACCGCACATTTCGTTATTTGTCTTCCCCGTCAAATATTCTCCGGGTGAAGAAATCAAGATAGACCATGCATGTAGCACGTACAAGGGAAAGAAAAGGTGCATACAGATTCTTGGTAGGAAACCTTGAGGGAAAGAAAGCACTTAACAGGCTCAGGCTCGGAAGGAAGAATAATATTAAAATGGATCTTTAAAAAAAAGACGTGGACCTGAATTGGATTGATCTGGCTCAAGAATGGGAAAAGTGGCTTGTTTTTGTGAAAATGGTGATGGATTATAGACTTCAATAAAATGGAATGGGAGAGAAGTTTCTTGACGCTGTGGGGAAATATTATTTTCTCAAAAAGACTAGAATCCATTACGTTAGTTAGAGACCTTACCACTTCAAATGGATTCCGCCTGCGTTAAACATGTTGCTCTTAGTTTAACTGCAACTATTCGCAACTTCTTCATGTTTCTAATTGACGACTTAGGGAAAACGTTTCGCACAGGAACTGTGGTCGTGCCTATGATTTGTTGCAGTAGAAAATACTTTATTCATAGTTCTACTAGTTCTTTTGCTATAGCCATGAAACCGACAGCTAAAAACATTATTCCATTGATGCCATGTTGATATTTTGCATTCCTCAAGTACACATTTCAAAATTACACCAGTTGTTATGATCTGTCACCAAACGTGAGACAAAAATAAGACTCCATATTCCGCGTCAATATTGCAGTTAGCATGATTTGTCTTCCGCCATGTTATTAATGCTGATAGGAAATAAGGACTTTGACGTAAAAAAGTACAAATTGCTCAAATGGGGCAGTATTTATTCCAACTCCGTATCGAAATTTTTACCTCTACTATTAATATGTAATTCAGTCCCATTACAGGCCCGAGATGTCCAGAGGGCTTCAGGAAGTTAAGGTTCCCAAATTACGTGACAATGGCCCAGGATGGTGGTAAGGATGTCAGCATTACACACCGGCCGATTTTTACCCCCAGGAAATACTCCTGGTAATCATTTCTGTTAGAGGCTGAGTCGACCCCAAGGGCATAGTGCGATCGGAAGGATTATGTCAACGAAAAATTCCAATGACACCAACTGGAATCGAACCAGCGACCTTCCGATTTGTAGCACAGCTCCTTAACCACTGTGCTACTGCGACTATTAATATAAGCTAATATGATAATCTTTATGTGCGTCATCCCCGTTGTGTGATATACAATTAGTATGGCGTATAGTATAGCCTACTCTAGGTCGTGATACAACCGATGATGGCCCAGGAATAGGGCCGAAACATGTTGTTGTAAACCTACAATAATTAACCAAAAAAATAGTTGTGTTTGACGGTAAGTGCCACGCACATATATTGTCATACTAATATGATAATCAAAGAAGCACACAAAATTTGCCAATCACAACCACATTTTATTTAATCCCCCCTCCCCCCCCCAATCATGTATCGGCCTGCAGATGGCTGCGTAAGTCAAAACATGCAGCAAAAATCGTTAAACAAAATGTAGCTGTTATCGGTAAATTGTGCGCGTTGTGTCTACTGCTTTTCTAGGTACCAAGATTCGTGACTAATTCTCGACTGGTGTAACATTAGGCAAGTGAGAAGCAAAATCACTCACAGACATACAGGAAGATCATGGAGTCGGGACAGTTCGGTCGGTAGAGAGACCAGGTTATAGGTTCGTGGCCGAAAAATCGTGATTATCTTCACGGCGGGAGCAAAAGTCACGTCTCTAATTCAGACCGGCTGTTGATCTCATACAGCCTCTTATCCAGTGGTAACCGCGGGTGTTCATAGGGATAAAGTAGGCAGAGCGTAAAGCTAATAACTCACCTTATCTAGTTCCAAGGTTAAGAAAAAGTGGAGACTTATATATACTTCCCCATACTCCATCAGGGCTTGTACCGATAATTTCACTTGTAACACAGCATAAACACAGGTACTCAAACTTAAGCAGCATGGTGGTCTCCATAAGCTGACTTTCTTTGTTTAAGAATCTCAGTACTAAAGCAGCCTAACTGACCACTCTCCAACTAGTGTCGAGTTTACTGTTCGGTGGAACAATACCTCTGCTCCTTCTAAATGCCTTTTCGACTAAACAAAAATTTTATTTATTTAGCAAGTTGTAAAATGTTTCCACATCTTCCTGCGCCCATTTGACAATTATATTATCTTCTTCCTCCAGTTGCCTCTGTCATTCCAGTCTTCTTCCGTTAATCCCTTTTATCCCATCAGTCCCCTCATCCCTTCCGCCCAGGTAAGTTTAGGCCTACCTCGTTTTCTCCTTCCTGGTGGGCTCCATTCCATAACTTTTCTCAACAGGAATAACTTTACCTTTTCTCAAATTTTATCCCACAGACAACACTGCCCCCGTCAAAAACACCAGCTTATTGACGCTAATTAGGAAATCAGTTGCTGTCTTTTGAGAGTTAAATGAAACCCACGAAACACGATTTGTGAAATATTTAGCATGAAGCGTTAGTAGCCTAAGCGATATATTATTCTCGAACATGCCTGGAGATAATACAAAAATCTTAACGTACAACATAATAGACGGTGTCACGGCCTAGATACGAAGCGTGTAATTCACAGTTAAAAGTCTAGACCGTAGCCGCTAAACCGACTTGCGCGATACGTATAATTTTATATCGATTGACATTCCTAGTTACTCCATAATTGAAGCAACAGAAGTAGCCGTTACGCAAGTGAATTATTTGATATGGTTAGGGTGGCGTGCTTGCTGTATGAATACAGAGAGCAATTATTTAATTAAGCATTCAGTTCATTCTACTGCGTTGCGTGTCAGTCTAGCGGGTGCTGCAGTACCTCACTGAAACAGTCTCCCTGTTCAATCTAGCTATTTGCCACGATTCAAGATGTTTATCTCCCCTACCCAACACTGCGCAGAATCGCCCGGTACCAATGCACTAAAACCAGATCTGTACCACTCATTTCAACATTGTATGCAAATACAATCATTTCGCGTTACAAAGTACATCAAAATACACCATTGTGATAAGAAGAAACAAAATATAACACTTTTAACTTGAAGATGGTAGCAGTATGTTCCTCACAAATTTGGTAACAAAACTACCAGATTATACGGTTTCATATAATAAGACATACAATAAATATAATAAACATAATAAAATAATATATAGATATAAAAATAAATATAAATAAACAATAAGTGTAATAAATAAATAAAATGTTGTAATAAATATAATAATCTTCTAATAAGACAGTTTTTAAAATCTAGATTACTATAAAATGTAATAAAGTGAATACCAACTTGATGCAACTAGGCAGATCTATTGATGTATTCTTAGCTCGACATGTTTCGGGTGCATACGCCCATCATCAGGAGCGTTAGATGTTGAGTTTTAGCATATGGTTTTCTGCACCGAGTTTTTGGATGGGTGGTGGTCTTGAGAGACGTTGCGTAGGTCGTGTGTACGGTGTGGATGGTGCCATGCGAGTCGCACTACGCACTGCGACCTACGCAGCAGCTCTCAAGACCACCACCCATCCAAAAACTCGGTGCAGAAAACCATATGCAACAACTCAACATCTAATGCTCCTGATGATGGGCGCATGTACTCGAAACAGGTCGAGCTTAGAATACATCAATAGAACTACCTAGTTGCATAAAATTGGCATTCACTTTATTTCATGAGGAAGATGCAAGGTCAAACAACCCTCAAGTTCCCTTAAAATGTGTCAGGGTTGATTCTCTCTCTCTCTCTCGTTCTGTTTTTCCGCCTCTTACAAGCAACTTCGTGGTTACGAATTTGAGTAACTACCGGTAAACGACTTTTCTTCTGCTTTGAATAGCACATTTCAAAGGCAGTCTTCATGAATAAACTAAGGACTACTTTCTTTACTATTTGAATGGCCATCTACTAGGAATCTCTGATGAACAGAGTACATACATACATACATACATACATACATATATACATACATACATACGTACGTACATACGTACACCTACATTAATCAATTGAATTAGAGGGGATACCCTGAAGGCTCCAAATTAAAATCGGTTTGCGTAATGCAAGTTCCTACGTTCTATGTTTAGAACATAGACATATATTTCACATAGGCACGTTGTTACAAATGTTTGTCGATTTTCCCAATTAAGTCTATGGAAAAGTGTGTAATATCCACCTACGCACAAATATCAGCTTCGTAATAAAATCAACACTGTTTTAACGTAGAAACCTAATCGGATTGAACAGAGAAAAATACTTGTTATTTGTTGAAGTGGTGACACTGATTTTTTACGGAAGTTTACTTCCTTATGCTAGCTCCATGAAACAATTTTTTTTTCTCGAAAGCTGGTAACTCCTCGCGTAGTTAAGGTACGCTCTGGAACCTGTAGGTTCGTTAACCTTTGCACAATATCCCTTCCCTTGTCCCTATTCAGGATTATACAAACCCAGTTTTAGAGTACCCATTCCATTTATTTAACGTCGATTTTAATATTATCGTCCAACCGAAGTCTCGATCTTCTAAGCGGCCCCTTCCTTCAAGAGTTCCCACAAAACCTCTTTATTTTATCACACTAATAATATTTATTTACTTATTTAGTTAATTACTTGCTTACTTACTCCAACGAGCTCAGTCCCTTCTTAGAGGGTAACCGGTTCTCAGCCAGTCAAGAAATTCCTTGCATATTATGGAACCCAAAGGTTCATTATATCAGTCAGAAGTGCCTACCATTGTTCGTATTCTTAGCCAGATCGATCCAGTCCATACCACCACAGCCCACTTCCTGAAGATCCATCTTAATATTATCCTCCCATCTAGGCCTGGATCTTCCAAGTGGTCTCTTTCTTTCAGGTTTCCCTACCAAAACCCTGTATATGCCTCACCTCTCCCCCATACGCGCTACAAGCCCCGCCCATCTCATCCTTTAGGTTTCCCTACCAAAACGCTGTATATGCCTCACCTCTCCCCCATAAGCGCTACAAGCCCCGCCCATCTCATTCTTTTCGATTTTATCACAAGAAAAATATTTGGTTAAAAGTTAAAAACATTAGCTCCTCATTATACAGTTTTTTTCCTCCCGCTGAAGTCCAAATGTTTTCCTGAGAAATAATAGAGAATAATACAGTCGATCAAAACTAACATTATTTGCAATATTACAAGAATTTGGTTACCACATGTTTCGATTGGAATAGATCATCGTCAGGTAAGACAGAAATAACGAAAAATACTAAGAAGGATTAAAGAATCTTAAGGTCTTCTGAATCAAAATGAGATCTTATATGCAACTGACCAATGATATTAAGGGAACATTAAGTAATAAATTTATAGAAAAAGAAGAAAGAGTAATATCTGGAAATACGTATAAATCTACATTCTTATATCAATGCTTCTGGAGAAGAAACTGATTTTTAATTACAGAATAAGGCGGTAGCTACCAGCATCTCCACTAAAAGAGTCCTATCAACTTTACTAAAGCATCACTAACTCATGAATCTCAACATTTTTGGACATACAAAGTGACGCGAGTTAATCGATACTCAACTTGTAACATCATCTGTGGACATACAGAGTGGCGCGAGTTACTCGACACTCGACGTGTAACAACATCTGTGGACATAGAGAGTGGCGCGAGTTAAACACACTCGACGGGTAACAGCATCTGTGGACGTACAGAGTGGCGCGAGTTAATCGACACTCGATGTGTAACAACATTTGTGGACATACAGAATGGCGCGAATTAATCGACACTCGACGTCTAACAACATAGAGCCAGTGTCAAGTGACTTGTGTTGCACTCTGCATGTTAAAAAACGCAACCAGATTTTTTTTTGCTACTTCGATTACGACCATGTTTACGTATTTGTCAAATACCACAAAAAAGCCACCGAAACATACAGCTCTGTCTTCTGTAATCACAGTCAAATTCTGCGTAAATAAAGAGCAAATAATTCCGATAATGCGCCCACTTAAAGATTTTGTTTCTCTCCTGTTATTTAGCGAAATTTATATTGTTATTACAATTATAGCAACGAATGATAGCATTATTAGCCAAAGCATGCGACAACCCCCCACCCCAAAGAGGATTACGAGACTTCTCGCCAAGATATGAAGCTAAGACCCGCCAACCACAAAAGATTTTTGCCAAATTCCCGATTACGACACCAAATGTTTCTTTGCAGTCGGAATTCATTGCACGCTGTACCTTTAGGGGCCTCCACGATCCTGTGTGTTATCGTACTCCCTACAGTCGCGTGCATTCAACCATTACGGCTCCAGTAATGCATTTACATTGTATCGCATTTAAAACATCACGATTTTAATTAAACACTCTGCTTCGTGTTGAATTCAACACAGCTTGCGTTTATTGACATCGGTTCGTATTTCAGTCAATCCTTTCAAGCAGTCTGATTAATGTATTAACTATATAAACCAAATTTAGAAGCTTTTATGCTTAGTTCCTACAAGCTAGTTTAAGTCTTCTATATGAGCCTCAGAACAAGCAGCAGTATTTACCTCAACAGATTTCAGAAGTTTTTTGTTTCCTGTGAAGTACTAATTATACAATTAAATACAATTTTAATAAACTTCACGTTTGAAGGGCTTAAACATTACAAGCAGTGTTCATGTAAGTATTCTAAAACATTGAGGCACCTCAAAATTCTAGGCTCCAGAAGGGTGACAGGAAGTAATCATTAACCTGAGGACTCACGGTATAGATGAAACAGCCCGGGCGACCTCTTGCCATGTATTAGTTCACCATTGCTTTAAAGTACAGTGGTAATTTACACAGCACCATGTTTAACAATAAAAACCCTGAACTCTTCCCAAAGAGTGTAATGACTTTTTGTCTAGTTCTTGCAATGCATTACTAACAAACTAACTAAACTCCGTGGCCTTAGTCCGCACGCGAACTATACCGACAGAGCGGCCGCCGCCGGTCGGCGAAGTTAGTGCCAACTTTTGCGGATAGAGGGGTGTCACGTGGTCAGCGCAACG
>Ga0131853_10015137_pt1 | contig 14114 bp, 10 predicted proteins | sample TergutLab28metaG_FD_92764 | JGI IMG/M metagenome (GOLD analysis project Ga0131853, IMG submission 92764) | Labiotermes labralis P1 segment gut microbial communities from Petit-Saut dam, French Guiana - Lab288 P1 (version 2) (version 2) | ecosystem: Host-associated > Arthropoda: Insects >... | reverse complement strand
TGGATGCAGTGAAAGCAAAAGCGACGCAACTCTTGAACAGCTTAACACAAGATGACCTGCAGCACTGCTTCCAAAAGTGGAAAATTCGCATGGAGCGGTGTAGGGATCGGGGAGGGGACTACACTGAAGGGGATAATATTTCGATTGTCTAATTTTTTTTTCAATAAAGGGTTAGAGCATGAATCCGGTTTCTTTATTGCCACACCTCGTATGTTATGCAGTGGTGGTGTGGCAGCATGTCAAGTTATGGTGTGTGTACTGCTCGCTGTGTTGAGTGTCGCACTCAACACAGCCACACCACCGCATAACATATAACGTCGTGGTTTTTGTCGAGTTTTAGTCTAGTATAACTTTGGCTAGGCTCTGATGAAGGTCCCTGATGATGGCCGTGCTTAAAGACCGAAACGTGGGAGCAAGTCGAAGTGATTTTTAATGTAAATTTTAAAACTTTATCAAGTTTAATAAAGAGTGCATTTGTTGGTGTATGAACTTTATAGATATCAAAATGCACGGTACAATATATATATATATATATATATATATATATATATATATATATATATATAAAACCTCAAATCAATTCACTATGCATACTTTCGTTCTATTATAAAATACGGAATAATCTTTTGGGGGCAATTCTTCCAGCAGTGGGAAGATTTTCACTTTACAAAAGAAAACTGTCAAGACTTACAGCTGGTGCACAACCCAGAACCTCTTGTAGCAGTCTATTTACACAACTAGAAATTTTACCTGTTCCATGCCTGCATATACTTTCATTAATGAAATGCATTATCGATAATCAGGACATTTTTCAAATAAATTCATCTATACACAATATTAATACAAGGAATAAGCATATCTTCACAGCCTAAATGCCAATCTGTCCTGTTTTAAAAAAAGTACAATCTAAGCCTGAATAAAAAATTTCAACAGTTTACCACCTAGTGTAACAATCCTCAAGAATGACAAGGCAAAATTTTAAGCAGCCTTCGAAATACACTCCTTTCCCTCTGTGGATGAATTTTTTATGGTAAAGCTGATTTTGTAAAATGTTTGTAGTATTTTAAACTGTAAATATGTACATTTGCGTATTTACGACTTGTCCACATCCTGCTGTCTTTACCACACACTAATGGATCCATGCAATGTATATGTCGCTCATTTCTGACAACAGTGTCACAACTCAAAATTAGTGATTTTCCTGGAGAAACGTTTAAAGGTTCTGAAGTGCTAAATTTTTCTATGTGTGCAACGACGACACACCTGCTCTCCGGCGGTTAGTTTTACAAACTGCGTTATGACACTATACCTGTTAAAAGTGCATCTGCAAACGTTTCTTTCTATACCAGTAACTCAAAAATGCCAAATTTTGAGTTGTGACACCCTTGTCGCGAATGAGCGGTATGTCCCTGTCCACGCCACGAAAACATATAGGAAGAACAGTGGTACAGCTCCACTCATTCTTAACCTCTACACTGGCTGCAGAAGAGTGGTCAATTTCACGCTACGGCCGCTTTACTCCCCGGAAAGATCCCCCAAACCTAGGCCCACTGAATGACACTATGGGTCGGCTCCAGAGCCGATGTCAGTGTTTCTACTGACATAAAAAAAACCAGAAACTTGACATACACTATGGGTATAACCTATTCTCAATACAGATGGCATCGCACACGGAGCCCTGCGTTACTGTTACTTTAAACCAAATACTTTTCTTTAACACCACGCGCTTCATTTTACTTGCCTCTTAGCAGCTGTGAATGACGCTACAAAAACGATAGTAGTAAATCATACACGTGCCAATATTTAAAAGTTGCGTAATATACAAGAAGTCTATCTTACCTGCAAAATCGAAAATAATCTTTCGCACCAAACGTATGACTATTACTTTACACACACATATCATACAGTTGCATCCACTGTTTTCCCTGCTCTAAATTGAAAACTCAAGCAACATTCCCAACCTCACTCCATACCACAGATCACCTAGTATCTCCATACTCAACATGGCTACCAAGTCACGGATTATAAGCGCTGAAGTGGAAAAATCGACCTCGAAATTCTCTGACATTATCGATGTTAATTTCAAACTTTGGTTGCAACTAGGCAAACCGGAAATATATTTCAACTTGACTGCAACACAAAACGCCCCTGTTCGTAATACTTTCAGTAACAAAGCCGTAAACCACAATTTATCCTCTCATACATTGCTGAAAATTACTACCTTATATACGGGATACTAACGTCGTGGCGATCGATAACGCGTCGCTGAATGCTCATTTTGCCAAGAGGGTTGGGGAGTGCGGGAAAGCCGCAGCAAATTACAGGGTTTGGAGGTATCATTATCTGATTGTACATACTAATCCTTTCAAGCCAAGCTCATGTCACTCTTTCCTATTTAGCCGTTCCATTGTTGCTGAGGGGACGTAAAAATTTTTCACCTGGACTCGAACCCCTTCTTGGCAGCCCTGACTACACTCTGGCATGTGGGATTTTAGCTGTATTCTTCCGTTAGAAACGGACTAATAGTAAATATATTTCACAGCACAGTCGAAAACACTAAAATTGCAGCTGTCAAAAGCCATGTGCACTAGACCCAATATATTTGGTTTCATATCTAGTGTGAAATTTTACTTTCTGTCATTTAACAGGAGGAATTTATCTTTGTCCTTATCCTAAATGGTATATGAAACCAGGCGACTATCCTTTCAACAACAACAACAATAATGACAATAATAATCAATTCTCCCTTAATACAACAGCAACATGTTTCATTATGGGTACCAACTAATGGGAATCTGGATTAATGAACTTTCATTTACTTCCTGGCAATGTATGATCCTTGAAAGCAGAAACAATAAATTTTCTTGACAAAATTTACATAACTGTTGCACATCACATCCATAACCAAAACATTCAAATGAGCTATCAATGCCTATTGGGACAAGGTAACGTCCAAGGCCAAAATACAGGGTAATTTCTGTGATGAAGTTGCTAAAAAAAAAAATTACAACTGGCAGAGAAATGTTTAATTCTTTGTGTCTCACAAATGAAAGTTACAATGATTTATTTCTCATTATCATACTAATATCATAGGTCTTACTTCTGAAGTGTCCAACATTCCTCTCCTGCATTTCATGTTCCATGCAGAACAGTATTACAGTATGAATACAGCATTTCATTATGTTCTTTTTAACACAAAATTGTTATCATTCTTCATACACCAATTATCAATTACAGTTGTAAACCATCAATTGACAGAGATGAAAGTTAGCATATGCCCGAGGGGTCAGGGTGGTGATATCAGTCGCACACAATGATCCCGACTATAAAACACACCTCTTTCCATCTCCCACATCAATACTACCAATATTTATTAATTTATATGGGGAGAAAACTCTTTCAGAGCTTGTAGGCATTTGTTGCCACATTTTTAAAACCTTAAATGAGTGATTTTGCTTTACATATTGGGCTGTTTTGAGGTCAAATCTTTGAATAATATATGTGTCTATGAGCTTTTGACAGATGAAATTTAAGTCAGTGGTTGTGAAATCACAACACTCAAAACAGGGTCAATTCTATCATCAATGAACAATGTCTTCATTTTCTGAATATAATTAAAATTTACAAGTAAATAAAAAGAAAACCAATATTTTAGTTGTGTGGTAAAGTGCATGGATGATTCCTGAAGAGTCCAGCACCTATATGCTGTTAATTCTGAGTTCTGCAAACATTTACAGTACACATGAAACAAAAATTTAACAGCAATACAAAATGCCACACACAGAATACTTTTAAATGAATGATAGAGTAATTTTACCTGTATAGTGTTCTGTGTCTGGAAGCACATAATGGTACATGATTAATTGTTTGGTCACAACTCCTTTAACGAATTAATCTAGCAGGAAACAAAGATTAAAAAATTTTACATTCAATTATGCAGCTGCTACAACAGTACTACAAGTCTAAACTCTATGGATAACATATATATCACTTTTATTGATAACTGGGTGGGAAAGCTTCCAGACACAGCATGCTGGGTGCCTGTAAGGCCTACTTGTCTACAATATGGTCAGGCTTCTCCCCATGGGAATGTCGCTCCCACATCTGTTTGTATAGCTTCTCCATACCCTGGGCATACTGCAAGCAGTCAAATAAGGGGCTGTCTGTCCGTGCACGCCACACTTTAGCACGTGCGGCCTTCAAGCTGAAACAGCATCAAACAGCATAATAAGTAATTTGGCAAAGCATTTGAATTCTGTACCATGAAACTTTGGGGGGGAAGGGGGAGTTGGGTGTTGGGAATCTGACGAAATGAAGCTTATTAAGCAGGAGAAGTTAACGGTGTAAAATCTGCAATATCTAGCACTGGATTAGCCGCAAAGGCCTATTAGCTGGAAACTGACTAATACGCCCATTACTTTTAATTATTCCATTAACCAGCAGTGCCCAGCACCAATTCCAAGAGTTCATCTGTTAATTACTGTTGTCTCCTTGTTTTTTAAAGAGTGCACGTGCGTGCGCACACACACACACACACCACGCATGGACACGTTTTGTTATGTATCGATGAAAAGGAAATTGAAAATGTGACAGGAAACATAGGACAGCATATCTAGTGATTGACTGATATCTCTAAAACACATTGTGCTAATGTGAATAAGATGATAATGCAACAGGACACTGTTAGTGAATCATGCTTGTCAAATGTTAACTCTTTTGGTTTAAATAACTAAATCACACACTGCTGTTATGGATAGGGTAATAACACCATGAAAGTTTTACCTGTGAATCATTCATATCAAATGTTAATTTCTGTGGGCTAAGCCAAAGCATTATAGGAAATAAAGCAGCAAGTATAAACTGGGAAGATAAACACATATGTAAGGCTGAAAATAAATAAATAGAGTAATATGTTACTACTGTAGCATTTTCCAAGTGCTCTTTTAGGTGGAAAATATTTCTAAATATATTAAAAGGTAAAATACACAATTGGGACCAAATTATTTTAATGTTTACGGCAGACAACTTCTGCAGCAATGTCAGTCTTAAATATGACTTTCGCAGTACACATGTTGGAACACTATATTATTAGTTAATATAGCATAGATTTCCGCTGCTGCAGCAAGGTTCACAGTTGGCAAATGTTGCTGTTGACCATTAGAAGTCTCAACCATGATGCCAGTTTGATATGTTCCTATTAGCACATAAACTTATGCTGTAATACTACAACAATTACTTAATGTACATGTTTTCAATCTGCTTTATTCATATTTCTCAGTGGTGGTGGTGGTGAGGGAAGAGCACAGTGAAGGGGGGGGGGGGTGAAATGTGTTAGTGTCCTGCATAAGTTGTACAACTGCCAATAGCTCAACAAGTGCACTGGCAGAAATGAAAATGTGTGTGTATTTGAGACAGAGAGAACTTAGCTCTTATGTGAAGTAAAAACATATGCTTATTTCACTCTTAAGACACACCCTGACCATGAACAGAAGGGTACAACCATTTCAATACCAGGCCCTGAAAAATGAAGTTCCTATTTCATTCATTCCATTGGCATGTGTAGAATACGATGATTCCATGCCGTTCTCAGGAGCTTCTTCCATTCCTCTCTGTTATGTACTTTATCCTGCCACCCTTCTCCACCAAATATTCTTCCATCCTCTCTCACTTCATCTTGCCAATTATTTCAAAGTCTACCTCTCAATCTTGTTGTTCCCAAATTCATATATTATACCCTTTTGGGAATTCTATTTTCTTCCATTCTCTGTACATGCCTGAACCAACATAATCTATTTAACCATATTGTCTCTATCATAGTAAGGTTTTTAACACTTGCATAAATTTCTTTATTGGCTAATATCCTCCAGTTTTCTTTTTCATTGTCATATACTGGGCCTAAAATTCTTCTATACACATTCGTTTCATAAATGTTCAATTACTTTCTATCTCTGTTTGTTAGTGTCAAGTTTCTGATGCATATGTTAACATTTTGTCTATTGTTGTGTTCTTTAGTCTTAATTTTAGTTTCTTTGATATGTTTTTATTTAAAAAAAAATCTGTAGCATAAAATATGTTTTGCTAGCATTTTTATCCTTTCTTTCAAGTCAATTTGGTTATTATCTTCATTAAGTATAACTCCTAAATATTTAAAATTTTCCAATCTTTCAAATTTGTAACTTTTTATTTTCAATGTCCTATTTTATTTTTCTTTAAACTGTTTTTCCTTCCCACTATCTGTAGTCCTAACTTTCTGGCAATGTTTTCCATTTCTACAAAAAGTTTTCTTATTCCTATTTCATTTTTCCCAATTAATAAAATGCCATCTGCATATGCTAATATATTCAATTGTTCTTTACCAATCTTTACACCACTGGGAACCAGTTTTATACTTTGTATCATTTTTTAATGCCAAATTAAATAATATTGGTGATAAGCCTGTTATAAGCCTGATTTTGATTTAGTCTACCTCCCTCCCTCCCCCCTCTTTGTCTCGCACGCGCGCACGCACACACACACGCGCGTTCGCACGCACACACACACACACACAAAAATCGACAATGTTCATTCTATTCCAACCACATTTCTTGTCTTTTGTACACATTTTTTAAACATATTTATTAATTTAGTAGGAATTTTAAATTCATACATTCCCATAGTGTATCTCTATGTATTGAGTCATATGCCTTTTGAAAATTAATAAATAAATATTGTACACTCTGATTATACTTCCAAATTTTCTTGTTTATTATTTTCAATGCAAATATGTTGTCAATTACATATCTTCCATCTCTAAAGCCATTCTGATAGTTCCCCCTAACTTTTTCAACATATGGTTTAATTTTTCCCAATATTATATTTGACAAAATTTTGTAAGCTGAATTTCCCAGTGCTATTCCTTTGTACTTCTCACACCTATCTCTGTCTCCTCTTTTGTGTATAGGAACTATTATTGTTTCTTTCCATTCTTCATATATCATTTCCTCCTCCCAGATTCGTCTTAATAGTTCATACATTCTGTTCAGTAGTTTATTTCCTCCGTATTTTATTATTTCCGGATGTATTCCGTCAGTTGCAGCTGCCTTGTTATTTTTGAAGTTTATTATTCCTCTTTTACATCTTCTATAGTGAGTTCTCTACTTCAACTTAAACTTTGCTAATTTCTTTATTTCCTTTTTTAATTAATTCCCTTGGCTCTTCTGTGTTCAGTGATTTGTCAAAGTACTTTCCATATTTCTGCTTTCTCCTTTGTATTCATTGCCAGTTCTCCTTATTTGTTCCTAATTAGGCTAAATTTATGTTTATATCCTTTCTTAAATTGGTTTACTGTTTGATACATTTTCCTTGTGTTATTATGCTTTTGATCTTCTTCTAGTGATTCTATTACACTTTTCATGTATGTCTTTTTCTTATTCATAATTATTCTGTGAGCTTCTTTTCTTTTATGGTGATGCTCCTGCTCTTCTTCTATTGCAAATTTGCATCCCTCATTGTACCATTTATTTTTAAATGTATCTGTACCTTCACCATTTTCTATAAGCTGCTGTTTAGTTTCCTTGATTATTGCTTTAATGTTTTCCCATTTTTTATTCATATTATTGTGAAAACTATCTTCATCGTCCAAATTTTCCAGTATTTCAAACTTAATATTAATTTCTATAGCATATTCTTGTTTCCATTTTGGATTTTGAAAAATATTCACCATTTTTCATTTCTCATCGTACTTCCAGGTTTTACTCTTAATTTCACTTTGAAATTTATCTTCAGTAAGTTGTGATCTGATCCAATGTCTGGTCCCCTTAGTGCTCTGATGTCTGTTATTGCACTCCTGAATATATTACTAATGAATATTCGATGTATTTGGATCATTGTCCTGCTGTCTGCTAAATAACATGTCTCTTTGTGAATATCTTTATGTGGAAACGTTGTGCTTCTTACATTTAAACCATTAAATATCGCGAAATGAATCATTTTATTCCGTTGTTGTTAGTTTCATTATGTAAACTTTCATTGCCAATGGTAGGTTTGTATATGCTTTCTTTACCAACTTTTGCATTAAAATCGCCAACTAATTTTTTAATGTCTGACCAAGCTATTTGATTTATATTTTTCTCTAATAAACTGTAAAATTCTTCTTTTATCTCTTCTGTTTTTTCATTTGTTGGTGCATGGACATTTATCAGACTACCTGAAAACCATGTAGCTTTTAATCTCAAACAGCATATTCTTTCAATTATAATTTTGAAATCTTTAACGCATTTTAAAAATTCTCCACTTATATAAAAACTGCAATGAAGTTCATGTTTTTTACTTTCTAATCCACTAGTGAATAAAGAAAAGTTATCAAATTTTTGAATACCATTTTCCAACCGAGGCTCCTGAAGCGCTACTACGTTGAAGTCTAAATCTGACTATGGAGCAGCTTTAGTGCTCCTGACCAAAATAGGCTTCTTACATTCCACGTTCCAATTTTCATATTCCTTTTCCAAATCCAATCGTCATCATTTATCCCTTTCTTCCGAGGCTCCTTCGAGAAATTCATAACCGTATATTTTTACTTAGCTGGGGGGTTAGCCCGTTGTAAAACCCTCAACCTGAAGGACCAGGATCTTTGATCAAGGTTTACTCCCTTATACGACTTGCTTTCACCACAGCTTCCAGAGTGTCATCTACCCTTGGTTTGGTTTTGGAGTGTCTTTCTCCTAGGTGGGTTGCAACCAAGCTCAAGGGTCCCTCCTACCCTATCTGATAGACCCTTATGATTGGGTCCATCAGACCCCTTTGTTCTTTCTGCTTGGTGACCCATGCTGCTAAAGGGGTTGGTTACCTCAACCGTAGCATGGACTACTCACCTTAGCAAGACACAAGAGTGGGATAGGAATGGAGAGGTTTGCAGACTTTCATCTCCATGTTGAAAATCTTATTAGGTATCATGTACCTCCACATCACACTCCCATATGGGAAAAATAAAAAATGGTTAAGATTTAACTTTGTTCTTATGGGTCTTCTGTCAGGATAAAACAAAACATGTGTAAAAAGTAGATGTAAAATATAAAATCCAAAAGTGAAAATTAAAAGTTAGATTGTAAAAGCAATGGCAGTGCAATATGGTGATGTGTAAACATGGTGGTGGTGGTAATGCACAGATAATGATGGTGGTGGTGGTGATATAGTGGGTTGGGGTGGTTAAGTGTAAAGGCAAGGTTGGGATGGGGCAATAAGGTGTGGTTGCAAGAGAAGTGATGCTGTGATGAAGTGATGGTGATGTAAAAGAAGTGCATGACAGAGCAGCAACAGATGGTAAAGCCTACACTGGTGATAATCATTAGCAAGAGAAACAAACTGACGTTCAGCTGCTTTGCAATACCAGTGCATAGGTTCTGCAACTTGGATAGAAGCAGCAGCTGATGTTGACCACCTACAAGAAGAAAAGCCAAAGTGATAAACTTCAACATGAAACTGACACTTACTATTCTCTGTCAGTACCCAGGCGTACTGCAATGTCTTGGTATTCTTGTCGGGTGCGAGCAACCAGTTCAGGACAACCAAGTGTTGCCAACTGTGAAGCAGCTACACGAGATGCCAGTGTTTCTCCTGCAGCAAGATTTTTCCATAAAATGACATGTTATGACTCAAAAACAACCAGTGCACATGCCAGTATTACTAAACCAACTTCATCAACATTCCCACAAAAGCCCTTTCCTGTACCTACTGTAAGCTACCATCACAACAGTCAGTGCAGAAATTTCTATCACTGGGAGCGTAGATTCTGGGATGTGGTGCTGTGTAGTCTGGTACAAAAGTACCAACATTTCAAGCAACTGGTTGTCTTCACGACAGAGGAGCAAGCAATGCCGTAAAGTAATGTTCAAATATGTGAAAGTGGGGACAGAATGTGGGGTTATGAGCAAACCAAGGGTAGATGGCACACCTTAAAAGGGACAAAAAATATTTGAAATTACAAGTACAAAAAATGCTCAGAATTAAAGGAGGCAAAAAGACAAAGATCAATGATACATGGATGTGTCTGTGGCACCCACCTCTGTAAGGGCCTAAAATAAAGTGGTCAGAACAGGAATGTCAGTATCACCACACACTCGTATCTCTTGTAGCTGTGTTTTAGTTCTATGCTGAATTACAGTGAAGGGATAATCACCTAAACAAAACATTTTCATCTGTCTTTTACATTTCTTAAACAACATCATACATGCATGGTATTCAACATTTTTGCATAAGTCAACTGAAGCATCTTTAATTATATACAATTCTATTCTTGTTGTGAGATGACAATTCAAGAAAATCCAGTGTTCACAAAAGAATTATTTTGTCAGAATTTATTTTTAGTGTGTTAGATTCTTATGCAACTAGGTTGCTGCAATTATACTTCAGTAATCGATACTGTGCATGTTTACAACTTTACACAAGTCTATGATTTAAAGGAACTTTCAGGTGAGACATCCCCACTGTGTTGTATAGAATTATAAAACACAAGTAAAATACAGTCAAACACAATTAATGATTTTATTATGGTGTATTCTTACAGAAAAATCACTGCAGAGATGTACTAATAAGGGAGGGAATCTGCATCTATATCTGTATTGATACACAAAAAAGTGCCTGTTCATATGTTCTAACCCTTCCTCCAAAAAGGAGAGCTGTAGAGATGGTGGCAACAAAAACCTGTTCCTCTTGGACAGGTAATTTCAGCAATTTCTTCAATCTTTTTCCCTTTCAAAATCTAGGCACTGTATGCCCAAATAACAAAACTCTAGCATCAACTATGGGGAACTCAAATTACAGCCATTCCTAGAATATGGGGAAAACTGCCTGTTTTCTGTTCATTACAAGCTTGTTGCTCATAGGAAGCTCAGAGGGAGGATTTTCTGCGTGGTAGGAAGCCAATGTAGTTCCTGGAGAGGAAACCCCATGAAATTTTATCACTTCTTACCATTTCAACAACTTCATAAATTGTAGCATTGTTGTAAGGATATGGTAAATGCACATAACACATAAAGTGAATCTGATGATAACAAGAAAATGAGATGTTACACAGCCCAGGGCAAACGATGAACATGACAGGCCTGTCAGTAAAACCCCGCTGCCCAGATTACACGTAATGCACGATTATGGTACCATTGCCAGGGAAAAGCGAAAAGCACTGCTAGTATAATACTAAACTGGAATTTTGAGAGAAGAAGGACTGAAGATGTGCCACTGATTGTGCTGACAATGAACAGGAGCCACTCATATGCTTGTATCAATTCAATGACAAACCTTCAGATTCAACATTAAAAAACAAAGAATTTACTTACTGACCAGTTGCATTAACACAAACTGCACAAGATGACCCAGTATTGTGGGTTTAGTATGATATAAATAACAAAAATATTTTTTGAAGCTGTCTGTAACAAAGAGTTCAGAGAAAAGGTCTTACGTGTATTAAAAGCTGTGGACTTCAGGATAGTGAATTTCAGTACAGAGCCTTGAGTGTTCCTTAGATCAACAGAATTTGCAGCTTCCATGTACCCTGCTCCTGCATTTGGGCCCTACAACTAATCAGGAAGAGTATTCCATTTGCATATCTCTTTCTGCTGTTGGTTCACAAGCATCAGGACCCCTTTCCACATTTTGTGGAGTCTCTTCAGTTTCTACCAGGGATGCTGAAGCAGTCTGTGAATCAGTGGGCTTCACAGCTGAAGAAGTTAATGGAGCAGGACACAAGGGGTCAGTACAAATAACACAAGATAATATCATGGGATCACTAGGCATACTGGATGTTACTGATGCTAAACCTTCTGGTCTTGGGACTATTTTCTTCAACTGTCAGAGTATCAGAATTTTTGGAGTAGTTGCTTCTAGAGTATAAGTGTTCTCCCAATACTTCCTTGTACAATATCCACTAGAAGAGATTCCATCAACTAAGATAAAATCTGCAGAATTTGTATGTGTATTTATGTTATAACCCCAAACTAATTTCACTTTTATATATGAAATGATTTACCAGTTATCATGATGCACGTAGAAGTTATTAACAGATTTTGTGTTCCAGTGAAGCTATTTTGTGATCAGTTGTAAAGCATATATAAAATTCCAAACCCTTGATAGTGGCAATGGGGGCTATACATACATTGGTACATGAAATCTCTGCGTGGGTGCCAAGTTTGTATTAGTGATGGTAGAAAATTAAAATATAAGGTGGGATAGTCTTCAGTACATTGCATGAAAATATCACCAGTTGTTCATTCCAAAGCTAACAATGGAGGATACATGAAGAATTACTCAGAATTATATTTAAATATTCAGTTCCTACCTCACAGAGAACACTATCTCCACTAGAAAGACAAACTGGATAATGATGTTAGAGAAGTAATGGGTGTCTAATGTGGGCATCATACAAAAATGCATAAATACACTCGCATGCAAAATTATAATGTTAAATTTGGATAATAGCAAAAGAATTAAGGGACAAGTCAAATTCAAATGCAGCCTGCAGGCCAACATATGGCACAATTCCTTTAATCTGTTATCTGATAATATGGAAATGTGGTGTAGTAATCCAAAGATTGAAGTTTTCCATTTCAACAGGAACAAGCTTCGATCAATGAATGAGAAAAGTCTCTGGGATACGTTCAAAACGGCCTTCAAGAGGGTCTGAACATCAACTGTTGTGGTATTTACTGACCCCTTTTCTCCCATTCCACCAAATTCTGCTCTACATGGACTCCAGAAGGCACAGAAGAGGACCCTGAACCAACAGATAAAGGAGATATCCACGTGGAATATCCCTCTCATTGATTGCGCAGCCCAAGTACAGAATCAATAACAAAAATTACCGGGAAGAACTCAGGTCAGCACAGGGACTGGCCAATAATCCAGAGTTTCTAATTATCCAGAATGTCTGATAATCAAGCACCTGTCCAGTCCAATGGGTGCCAGAATTTTACTGTACCTGGAAGGGTAACCACAGGTGTGCCAGTCCACAGAACATCCATACTCGTGGTATGTCCATTGCACAAGGGTGTGTCCAGACACACATCTGCTAACTGTCCTCGCCTAACGTGTTCTTCTTTGGCTGCCACATTGCTGAAGAGGATCCTGCCTGGTGGGAGGCCCAACTGTTGAGCTGCTGCCTGCAGGTTGGGTTCACCAACTGCTGGGAAGCGCAGCAGCCACAGCACAGAGTTGGGAACATGCTTCAGTATCTATTGAGAAAGTGTTTTGTGAAAGTTTGCTAGTTCCTGTAAAGCATTTTATTTCTCAGTACAATCAGTTGCATGATAATACTGGGTGTTAAGGTTACAATACAATATCACAGTGCTGGGTCTTTGTTGCAACACTGTCAACTATTCATGCTCAAGAACAAACTGCCTGCTAATGTGGAATTCTATGGTTCCAACACCATGTTCACAAAAGCCTGATAATGGACCACATCATGAGCCAGGTGAAATCAGCACCAACTTTCATATCCTATTTCTCTCTGACCCATTTTAATATTATCCTCCTACCTACACCCAGGAATCCTACAAAGTTATTTCTCTGGAGGTGCAACTTGCTCATATATTTTATGCATGTTACATGTCTTGCCCACCTAATCTCTCATTTCATTTCTCACAGTATCAAGCAAAGAGGACATACTGTTTCATTACTTAATTTTATGAATCCTCCCTCGATTCTCAATGTGCCCCCTCCCCAAACACCTCACCAAAGACTAAGTTGTCCCACACCAATACAAATCAACAGGCAGAACTACAACTCAAAACATGACCCTTTTTATACAAACACTCTGGTTCTGGACTCATACAGAAGATCACACAAGAAATGGAAAGGAATACACTTACGTGGACCCACATCTGTAGGGTGAGGGGATCAATTTTGTACAGCTGATTAAAATTACAGTAGACAACAGCTTCATCAGGTAGGCCATATTGTTGGCGAGTTGTGATCACAATGCTCTGTGGGACCTCTTCACCTGTTGCAGCTTTGTTATTGGTTTGATTTGTTGCTAGTCCATTCTGCAGCACCACACCATTCACCGAAGTTTGGATCTGTCCAGATGCAATCATTGTCTGCAAAAATAACATTCACATGGGAGTGTGGCTCCATTCCTTCTGCAGTAC
>Ga0131853_10015136_pt1 | contig 14115 bp, 12 predicted proteins | sample TergutLab28metaG_FD_92764 | JGI IMG/M metagenome (GOLD analysis project Ga0131853, IMG submission 92764) | Labiotermes labralis P1 segment gut microbial communities from Petit-Saut dam, French Guiana - Lab288 P1 (version 2) (version 2) | ecosystem: Host-associated > Arthropoda: Insects >... | reverse complement strand
CACAACGTAACACCAACACACATCGAAGCAGAACAATACAACCCATGAAATAACTCAACAAATAAGTCGCAAGCTCCTGAGGATGGATGTATTAACATCCGAAACATGTTGAGCATTAAATAATGAAATAATAAAGGAAGTGACATCAAGTTGGTCTCTGTTTATTCAACCAAGATGATGCACGGTCCAATAAACATAAGTTGCAATGTTGTGATTAATGTTGATGATCCTTGATGATTGCTCAATAGGGTCTAAACATGTACGAGGAAAATTGTAGAGAGGGGTTACTCCCCGGTGTAGCGTATTTGTTGCTACAATCACGAAGTCTGTGTAAGAAATACTCAGTTATATTCAACTCTGTCAGGAAGTAATAACGTACTTCATTGCATATTGAAATCATAAAACTGTAAGATATACGCTGGGGATACATCACTGTTGGTATATGTGTTGACTCAAGAAGTTGGTTTGCGTAGTTCGTTATGTTTAACTCCATTGACAGCATGTTTATAATCTGTGCTGTGTAGATAGGGTGAGGTTAAAGGTATGGCAGCAGAGAGGGAAGTAGATAAAGGTGTGAGAATTTTGAAGGTAAGGAAGAGAGTGATGAATATGAGAGAGGCGTGGTTTCTTGTTGAATTTCAGCGTTCATTTACCAAAACGACAGTTATAATGGATGAATGAACTGGACGCCGTAGACACACGCATTTAATTCAGTATTCTATGTGTGCGTGCTTGTTGCATGACCTATCTCGAGTCTGTGTTTGTGACCAGATAACCGGACTGGTTTTGTCAGCTTAAACCATGTCTAGACAGGGAGACGCTCGTTCCAACTGGGACATCTGTGTGTGGTAATTACGTTTATTGTTCATTAGAGGAGCTTTGTTAATGAGGTCAGGGTGAGTATTAACGTTACAGCGGGCTAGAAGTCAAGACGACAGCAACAGAATGCATTTCAACACAGTGTAGGGTTTTGTTGGTTGCTAGACTGGACGAATACATGGATATTTTAGGGCTGTCAAATTAGTGATAACTGAAGAATTAGAAGCAACTAGAAGCTACTTATTGTTTTATTATACTTATGATAGGCTCAACATGTTTCGGGCACTGCTGTGCCCATCATCAGGAGCTCACGACTTTAGTGCTGATTACCACATGGGCCGTCCGGTTCTTGGGTTGCTGTTGGTTGGAAGTTAGATGCAGGCAGGCTGGATAAGTGTCCGGGCTGCAGGCTATAGCCTATAGTCTAGCTATAGTCTCTGCGTCGGGCTGATCACCCGTCCAGAGGCAAAATAAAAGTAAAATTCACCCTATAACAGGCCACGAAGGCCCAGAGGGGGAGTAGAGGTATAGCTCTACTCTTTCTCTAACCTCGGCGCTAGATGGTGGTGGGTGGTCGACGTCACGCCCCGGCCGCTTTACCCCCGTGAAAGACATGGCACCCATTGTACAGGAGGCTGGGTGGGCCCCAGGACCGGTCTGGAAGGGTACGGAAAATCTCGCCCCCACTGGGATTCGACCACCCGACCGTCCGGTCCGTAGCGAGTCAGTATACCGACTGAGCTACCCCGGCCCACACCGTCCAGAGGAGGCGTACCAAATATGGTGTGTGAGGAAGACCTTGCCGTCGCGACGAGGGGGGGGGGGTTATCACTTTGCTTTAGGCGCTTTGAGAGGTACTGTCGTTCAAGCTGTTTCACTGTACTTTTGCTTCGTTCGTTTTGAGAGCCACAATAGCTCAGTCGGTACAGTGACTGGCTACGGAGTGGACGCGTATGATTTATAGTATATCTTCGTCGATTCCATAGCGTTTTCCAGGTCCACCCAGCCTTCTGTGCGGGTAGCGGAGTCGCCGCCTTCCATTGGAATAAAGCGACCGTAGCGTGAAGCTGACAGCCTTGTCGAACTAGATCATTGCAGCTGTACCTCGACGCCTCCTATAAGGGAACATTTACGTTTTGCATTTTAGTCGGTTTAGCGACTAGTGCACATGACCGTGTACAATTCCCGGAGAGGCAAGAGACTTTTCTCGCCTCCGAAAGTCCATCCCGGCTCTGGGTCTCACCCGAACTCCTGTTCAGCGGGTACCACGCTTCTTCCCCAGGGTGCTTGAAGTTAACCGCTTATCTCCATCTAGTGTTGAGTGTAAGAATGTGTGGAGGTATACTGCTACTCCGCTTATACGCCTTCATTGATTAACCTTTTGACGCCTAATGTCAACTATAGTGGTCGTACCGCACCGCTAACCTCTAAAGTTGCATTTTATAATTTATTCAACAAATATAGGTACTGAATATTTTAAACATGGTATATACTGTCCGTTTTTTTCTCTTCAAAATGCAGTTTGTTTCATAATTCTAACGTATTTGGCTCCTGTATTATTCACATTTTATATACAGGGTGCGCTAAAATAAAGAAATAATTCCGGCGCCAAAAGGTTTAAAAAAACGGAAAATCTGCCTTTACCTCCGTATATCGTGTTAAAGTATTTTGTTTCTATTTGCTATCAACATCTCAGAAATCTTCTAATTTTTAATGGGAATCCATTTATCTATTCTCTTCCAATCTCCATCCGTTTCTTGAATCGTCTCCTGACTAACTTTAACTGACAGGGCAAAACTGTTGCCTGCGCTCGTTAAACTGGAGATTTTTTTTTTCTGTTCTGCCCATAACAGTTTAGTTGAAATAGAAGAAATAAAGACTGTAATCAAAATTACAGCCTCTATTTTCAGAGAGAATAGGGAGAGAGAGGTTCCCGTTATCGCAAATACCTATTCCCCTTTATGTATGTAAATAGACTGCTGTGCTCCTCCAGTTTAAGCCTCTTCCACATCAGGGATGGACAAAATAGACCTCGTGAAATTATTTTCCAGCCTGTTCGTAATAACATGTCACTAATAGGGGTTTGGTTGTGTTTTACTTTCCCACGCACCTTCGTATTGTCGATGATGTACTGCACAAATATTGTGTCTCCGCTTATGGTCCATTGGAGTCACTGTGTGTTCGTGGTTGTTAGATGTGCTGCCTTCGTTCTGTACAAATATTTTAAAGCCAGCAATAACATTGGTCGTGGGAGAAAAATTAAGAAATACGTTATTCGACTGCCGGAGCATTGTACTGACCCGCTTTTAAGTTGAATTTGCTGGAGATAGTCTCTGTTTTTAATTTATATGCTTTTTAAACCATCCACAGCATAACTAATTAACTACATCTATCTATTTATCTGTTTGTCTGTCCATCCATCTGTCTGTCTGTCTAATCATTGTCTTGATACAGGTTTACACGATGTTTTGGAGGTTAGTTCTTAGCGATCTTAAACGACACGACTGATATTAGTACTTAAAATCTTAGTATAGTGACTAACCTGGAGATGGGATTAGAGCAAATGACCGAACCGTCGGTTGCGGTGTTGTATGTGTGCGTGCGTGCTCGCGAGCCCGCCTGGACCAACGAACAGTCTTCGATGTAACCTAATGCTGGTGTGACGAATTAACCTTTTAAGGACGAAACTGTAGCTGTCTGATTTACAGAACCCAATTCGTACCGCGCAGTAAACACTCCGCCTCGGTTATAAAAGCAGATAAGTTAATGCTGTAAAGAGAAATAATCGCTGTTTGTTCTCTGAGATCCACGCAAAACACATAAATATATTGTGGGCAGAATACGGAATTTCTCTATGTTATAGCTGGTGGTACATAACGTAAATCTTAGGCTTCACTACAGACAGTTTTGGACGTAAATAATGGTGCCATTCCTAATGAAACTTTTACGGTATCTTGAATTTACGTTAATCGGAAGTGTTCCTACCCCCACTTATTTATCACACTTCATCGGTCATGTGTACGTTTTTACAATACCGGTGTACATTTGTAAAATGTTATTTCTATTAAGTTTGTTATAAAACACGTAATGTACGTTTAATAATTACAGCATCAGTAATTAATAATATTAACATTTTTTTTTGTGACGCAACAGCCCCTAGTGTGCCAGGACCTCCTCATTATCGAGGCTTCACAATCACACTCGGTAGGATTCCTCTGAACGATTGATCAGCCCGACGCATAGAGCTCTACTTGACAACTGAGAACATTCACAAGAGACACATCCATGCCGACGGCGGGATTCGAACCCGCAATCCCAATAAGCCACCTTCCGCAGACCACACCTTAGATCGGCCACTGGGATCGGCATATTAATATTTTACTATTTTATTATAATATGTATATGGGCCGGGTGGGGACCGCGGTAGCACAGTGGTTAAGGTGCTGTGCTACGCATCGGAAGGTCGCTGGTTCGATCACAGCTGATGTCATTGGGATTTTTCAATGGCATAAAATCCTTCCGATCGCACTATGGCCCTGCGGTCGACTCAGCCTCTAACAGAAATGAGTACCAGGTGTATTTCCTGGGGGTAAAGGCGGCTGGTGCGTAAGGCTGACCTTACCACCATCCTGTGCCGTTATCATGAAATCTGGGAACTTTAACATCCTGGAAACCTCTGGGCCACTCCAGGCCTGTAACGGGACTGCTTTACCTTTTTATATGGGCCGGGTAGCTCAGTCGGTATAGCGACTGACTACGGGCTGGATGGCCCGGGATCGAATCCCGGTGGGGACGAGATTTTCCGCCCGTCCACTCCGGCCCTGGGGCCCACCCGGCCTCCTGTACAATGGGTACCAGGTCTTACCCTGTGGTAAAGTGCGGCCGGGGCGTGCTGCTGACCACTCACCCCTTCTAGTGCCGCGGTCATGGAAGAGTACAGCTATACCTCTACCCACCCTCTGGGTCACACCGGGCCTGTAACGGATCACTTTAACTTTTAGGTTTTTTTTAATACTATGTATGATATTAACATTATACACTAATATTAGTGTTATAGTATTATAATATTAATTTTAATGATTAATAATAATTGTTACGTAAGTCCTAGTTTACGCAAGTCTCATATTACGTAACCCGGCAACTGTCTGTACTTCCAGGAGTTGTTAGGATTTATTATTGAATCTTTCTGTTGTATCGTACCGGCAGTTTGTTAATGCCAGAATTGAGTGGCGTCGACTCCAGATCCGTATTTAATAAATATTTTCTAAACTCAAGAGGACACGAATGAGCGTTAGGGTCTTCTGTGCGAATTTTCCAATGAATGATTTGAATTCGCAACGTCCAGTGTGCTCAGTCTTTGAATAACTGAAATCCCAGTAAGTGAACATTCACCGTCCACCTCTCAAGGCCACACTGTTGCAGTCGTTTTTGTAACAACAACTGCCAGTTCCGAGTTAAAAGAATCGTAATCTTCCGTCCTTCCGTATCCACACAGAAAAGAATATAAAGATTTGTCTATCACCGGCTCTTCAGATTACGAAACAGACAGGGTTTTAGCGGAAAGCATGTGGGTTGAAGGAGCCCTTACTTTCGTTCTTGTTCAAATTCCATCAGACATTTCGGAAGACTGTGCATTACAGTAGGCCATGCTTCGTTCCTGTATTGTTAGATGGGTTTTGGTAAGGATCCGTCTTACAGTGCTATATTACGTGAGCCCTCGGTTGCCTCCACCGACCGACAAGGTACTCTGGTTATCGATCCGAGGGCTGGCACTAATTTCGCCCTCAGTCCTTTGAGCGATCGAATCGTGATTAGTGGGGGCCTTGTGGTAAATGGTCAGTATATACAATGCAAAAGACGCGAGAAATTTACCAAGTGATAGTATTATTAACTTGACAGAGGCAATTAACAATATAATGCAAAGGATAGTAACATTGAAAGAAAACATTAACTTCTTGCTGCGCCGATCGTAATGCACGTAACAAATATAATCTTTCCTGAATCATTGACTCGGCATCAGTCTGCCACTGGGGAACAGCGTACAATAAATAAGAAAGCAGTACCAACAACGCTCCGGCAGACACACTACAGAATACTTTACATTCGCCGGTCAAAACGTACATACGTAACAAAGAACACGATCGGCCTGCTTTGACAGTCAACATGTCAAACATGACGTACACAAGATCCAGTACGAACAGCAAGACATTGCTTTAAGAATACAGACAAATAACGTAACCAAAACTTACGGGGCGGTTCGACTACACCAACTCCCTTTTGTTCCACGTGAGGCGCTACGCAGACGTCGGGATATGTTCCGACTCACAAACACGAAACTTCATTTTGGAAATAAAGAGTCAAAGACAGACTTTACCTGTGTACATGTCCCATGCGTCTGCGTAGCCCTATTTGGAACGATCAAAGACGGAGCTCCTGCTCCCGGCCGGCCCAATGGAGATGACTTGAAGTTCGGAAGGAGTTGTCGTCAAGTGATTTAGATCAGAAATATATCGTATAAAGAAAACTCGGGGGGGGGGGGACGCCCTCACCTTTTCCGCGCGGGTGGCCAATAGCACGGATGATAGCCTCGGGGAAAGGAAAGGGGGAGGAAATAACCAGTTATCCCTTGCCAGGGGCAAGGTCATGGCTTGACCTAGAGCCGGTACGACTCATCATCCACCGCCCCCGTAAATAGAAGTTCACACAGTGGACTTTTATTAAGCTAATTATAACACTGGCAACAGCACACGTCCCACACCGGCCTGTAACACGACTGAACACAAACTGTCCACTCCAGTCGTTGTACGGTGTGAAAATCCTCAGAGAAATCAGGTTCTCTCACAGAATACACAAACACACACACACGCACTGCCACAGGGCCTCTACCGGTCCCTCAATTTCTCACCATCAGCATACCATCCAGCCCTCTGCTAATGACGCGCCACAAAATCATTTGTCCACGGGTGGTTCGTAGCGAGGTCTTCCGCGCCGCTTCCATAGAGTCTCCGCACAGGAACGCGGGCGTGATAAGACAGGCCAGGGGGTGTACCAAGCCGAAGAAACGGTGGGGGGCGGTGTCCACACGTCGCCACCAGTCACACTCAGCAGGATATTTCCGACCTCTTGGGTATGATGAAGATGTCCTGCCGATCCATGACCAAGTGGGGCGAAGCAAGAAGGCTATCACCCGGGGGCACCGGACATCTGCGAGGAATTCAGGGCTACCAGAAGGGGAACGCAAAAAACAAGCATTAGCATACAAAACCAAACTGAAATCACGGTTACTTGGTAAACCTTTTCAGCTGACTGACATGTGCCTTACGCACAGTGGCCCCGGTACCGGGCTTGACTAACGGTACGTTATTCTCATTTACAATTTTACTTATCACTAGGGGCTCGGACCATCTCAGTAACATTTTGGCAGTGACATTATGAGCCTTATTACTAACAAGATTCTTCATGTACATTACAGTGTCTCCCACCCTGAATTGGTGGGGTTTACGCCCTTCATTAAATCGACGTGCCACTTCGCGGCCGGCTGACCTCAAATTCTTGCAGGCATGTGCCCAGAGTGATTGACTCGCTGCTGACTTATCAACCTCCAACGAGGGTAAATCCCACCGGGAACCAAGAGATGACTTAATTTCCCTTACCAGAAACAACAAGTCAGGCGTTGTTTGGGTGCTTTCATGGAGGGCGGTGTTAAAAGCGAAAGGTAAGAAGGGAGATCTTCGTCCCAAGTGTCCTGCGCTTGGTGATGGTAAATCTTCAACGCCGATTTGAGGTTCCCATAAACTCGCTCCGCGAGCGAACCCTGGAGATAGTAGGGCGTAGTAAAAATGTGCTCTACACCCCAGCGAAAACACAAGTCTTTCACCTGCTTGGATCGAAACACGTTGACGTCAGTAACAATGCTATTGGGCGCTCCATACGCCGGGAAGTAACTCATCTCAAAACAATCAATCACTACTGATGCAGCAATCCTCCTCACTGGATAAAAGCTAACAAATTTGGAGAAGCTGTCCAGAACCACTAGAATTGCCCCATTCTCCCGCTTAGTGCGTGTAAGGGGGCCTACAAAGTCGGCATACAGTTTCTGCATAGGCCGGGTAGAAGGCTCCGCGGTATGCCACCCCACACGGGTGTTATGGGCGGGTTTGCCGCGCTGGCATAGGCCACACTTACGGACATACTGAAAAACGTCGGTCCTCATGTTGGGCCACCAAAAGTTGGCCGTCACCTTATGAAAGGTCTTCTGGACCCCTAAATGTCCAGCCAACGGGGAGTCATGGAAGTAGGTAAGGACCATGGGTCTCAACGTAGCAGGGACGACCCACCTCCGTCTCCTGGCGTTCTTGGGAAAATAACAGATTAAATTCTTATGGAAGGTAAACTTCTATGCCGCAGCTTGGCCAGCCTCAATCTTCACCTTGAGATCCTTACACAAGGGGTCGTCAGCCTGATACTGCTCAATGGAAGAGTAAACCAAGGGCAGGGACTCTATCAGAGCAGCACACGTCAGTTCAGGGCCCTCACACGACATACCCTCAAAAACACGAGACAGTGCGTCGGCAACTACATTATCGGTCCCTCGGGTGTGCTTGACGCGAAATTTAAATGGGGCCAACCGCAACACCCACCTGCCAAGACGACCTATATGTTTGACCCTCTTGAGAAGCCAGCACAGGGCCAGGTTATCGCAGTGGAGTTCAAAATCGTTATGTTCGAGATAACTTCTGCACTTCTCACAGCCGAACAAAACAGCCAGGCATTCCTTCTCGTACGTAGAATAACGACGTTCATCAGGGCTCAACAGACGACTGTAATACGATACTGGGGCTAGATCTTCCCCCACTCGCTGATTCAGCACGGCGGAGATGGCAAGGTCACTAGCGTCGGTAACTAAAACAAATTCCTTTTCAAAGTCAGGGACTTGAAGAACCGGGGCCTCGCTCAAAGCTTGTTTGAGGGATTCGAAAGCGGACTGATGTTCTTGTGCCCAAATAAACTTAGCTTCCTTCCTCTTAAGAACATGCAAAGGGGCACGCTTGGAGATATCAGGAATGAAATGCGCATAGAATCTAATCATCCCGATAAATCGTCTCAGGGTCCTCAAATTGTGGGCCGGGGTTACGCCTTAATGGCTTCTACTCTTTCCGGCAACACCATAACGCCGCGAGATGAGAGCGAGTGACCTAAGTATTTGACGTCACTAGCCCCTATGGTCATCTTATCAGGGTTCAAGGTAAATCCGGCCTCTTGCAGCCGCTGAAGAACAGCACGTACATGCTCCATATGTTCCTTAACCGAACGAGAGTACACCACCAGATCATCAAGGTAATTAAATACATACCTTTCTTTCATATCAGCGAATAGCTCGTCCGCAACTCTAGTTAGGCCCTGACTACCCACACTAATCCCCATGGCGAGTCTGTTGAACTCAAACAACCCAAAGGGCGTACAAAAAGCAGTGACTCGGCGGCTCCTGGAGGTCAAGGGTATCTGAAAATACACCGAATTAAGGTCGAACACAGAGGAAATCACGGCACCTGAAATTGGTCAAAGGCCTGGTTAATAGAAGGCATGGGATATGAATCAAAGAGGACTTTAGCATTGACCTTCCGGTAATCGACTACTGTACGAAAGCCTCCCCCGCTCTTGGGAACCAACAAGGCGGGGCTTGCGTACTGGAATTTACTGGGGCGGACAACGCCCTGATCTAGCAGCTCGTTCACTATCTGCCTAAATTTTTGCGACTTGGGGGACGCACAGCGATACGGCGGCGTCCGAACCGGAGTAGTATCGGACAACTCGATGTCATAAAGACAACACTTGGCAGTGCCGAGGGAAGGTGAAAACAAAGATGGAAAATCCCTCTTTAAGGCATCTCGGGTCAGACCGCTGGGATGGCTCTGCTCGAGCGCAGTGAAATCGACCGCCTCCCCACACACATTCTGCAGATACGACTCACAGTTCTCATGTAACTCTGCTGCCGAAAACGATCTCTTCACGTTGGGTGCAAAGGCAAAACTGTAGCTCCTAGAGGACAAATCAACTCTCATTTTGGTCCGTTCCGGAAAATCTATCCCCAAAATGGAGGGAAATGAACCTCCATTTAGAACCTTGAAATTATGATCCCACGAAAAGCACAGGAGTCGAACATGTAACCTCACTGCGTCACTAACCTGGGCCTTACTACCGTCAGCTAACAAACATGACAAGGCACAAGGGAACAATGTACATCGCTCGCCTTTCAGATAGAGGTACTCTATAACGTCGGAACGTACACAGGAAAATTGGGCTCCCATGTCCACCAGGGCAACTATTTTTCCTATCTTCAGATTCACAGTAACGTGGTCGAAGATGTAGCTGCAACCTTCCGTAATACACTCACAGTACCCGCCTGGGGTCCTACTGACCACCGGGCGCCTGCCCGATTTCCCAACCGAGAGGGTCGCTGGCAACAATCGCGCTTCATGCGACCAGTCTGTCCACAGTTCCAACATCTGCGGGGGCGAGAACCTGGCGGGACACGCCGGGGCGGTTCTCGACCACGGGGGCTATTCCCAGTTGAAGTGGAACTAGTAGGGTGGGTCTTTTCCCTTTCCCTCAACACAGAAAACTTCTCCTCAATCAGGCCCACTGCATTAATTAACTCCTTACGGGAACGGGGTCTCTTAAAAAATGCAGAATGGGCCAAAACCGTAGGGTGGAGGTTCATCATAACACGGGCAACTAACTGCTCTTCCTCCGCCTCGTACTCCAAAAATCTTACAGCGCCAAACACACTATCTACGTAGTCGCGTATAGCTCCTCCCTCTTCATGAAAATTGAACACTACATGGTCATCCTTTCCCTAACGAAATGGGGGAAGAATTCTTTCATCAGTTCGCGTTTGCACTGCTCCCAACTCCTCCCACTGGGTAAACATTCTACGAAAAATCTCAATACAGCCCCGGAAACCAAAGGCAGGATACGAACCAAAAATGCTTTATTATCAACCAAGCCCAAAGCATGGATTTCATCCAGCTTGGTAACTGAGCCCAAAATGGCTTCAGGTTCCTCAGAAGAGAGAGCCGGGACTTGCCGCAATAACTCAACAATAACGGGTACTACGCTGCCACACCCCCATACATGAGAGCCACAAAAGGGGTGTTGGGGGCCACTACGGGTGGCGTCTGATGTTTACTCGCCATCAGTCAAGTGACGCACCAATCTCTGCCGCAACAGTCGTACCGGTCCTTCGTTATCCAGCCCCTCCTCTGAGCAAAGTTGGCGTAGCTTTTCAGCGTTAAACTTGTAAACCTCCGAGGCAGTCACATTCATGCAACACAGACATGTTACCACAAGGCACCCAAACCAAAGTCCGACCACTCAACTGGCAGTTGGCAGGACAAGATAGGAGTGCCTGAGAACAACCTAGTGAAGACAGCTATCATATGACGTATTACTTCGTATGATAGCTCTGTCTTCACTTTATTCAGCTGCTGAACACATCTCTGTCGACTCGATTGTGTAGACCGTTGGAGGAGGGCTTGCTGCCTCCGGGGGAAGGAGAAATGAAAAGCTTTTAGTCCTATCTTGTACATTGGCAATGCAGAAGATCTGAAAATGGAAAGCGTTGTGTCCGTTGGCCAAATATAATATCTGCTTAGGGTATTAATCCGTAGGCGTTTACAAAGAGAGAGACTGGGGATGAATATCTCGTAGGATCTTGTAGCTACTGTTTTCCAGTAGTGTACAGTTGTCATCTTTATATCATCATCATCATCATCGCTGTACTTCGCGGCGGAGTTCATATGTCGCCTAGGAGTTTGGTTGTTCTTCCAGCTTTTCACTGACTTTTCCGAGTTCTTTAAAGAAAATTCCTGAGACATTCATTCCAATTAAGCTGCGACCTCTCACTTTCACATGTAGTCCAATTTATCGTCATCCTACGATTCGACGCTACATACGCCTGAGCTGGCAATCTAGAGCAGCATTAAATAAACCAGAAGTAGACCAGTAAGCATTAAACATTAAACTTGTTGTCTTTTCCGACAAAAATGCTGCAGAAAACTATTTACCCCTTGACCCTTTAAACGCCGAATTAAATCCCATCTGCCATTTGCTGGCATTATTAGGAGCTCACCATATTCTCCACGTTAGCAGGATAAGGGTGAAAGACTAAGATTAACTGAACTGTGTCCAAATATTCAGTTCGTACCGCGCAGTGAACACCATCTTGGTTATTAAAAAACCAGTCAGTTAATGCTGTATAGGTGATTAAACACTGTGGGCTCTGGGATCCATACAAAACACACAGAAGCAGTCTGTGGGCCGTTAAACTTGGGGTGCCTAAAGTAACCACCAGTCTTAAAGTGTTAGCAGTCGTCTGGGATATGAAGCCATGCCACTTCTTAATTAGTAGCCTAGGTTTCGGAGGAGCTTTCTTCCTCCATCTTCAGGGATTCCCGAGAAGATTCTCGAGCATTCCGAGAAGATTAGTTATCCCGAAACGTAACATCCCAGAAGAGCACACCTTATTTACCCCGGGGCGGAAGCCTAAAGGCGTGTTAGAAAGTTAAAGCTAACCCATTTCAGGCCTGGACAGGCCCTGAGGGTTCCAGGAGTTTGAGGCTCCAAAATTTCAAGACAATCGGCACATGAAGGTTGTAAGATTTTCAGCCTTAGGCACCGGCCGCCTTTACCCCCAGGAAACATTCCTGGTACTCATTTCTGTTAGAAGCTGAGTCGACATCAGGGCCATAATGCGGCCGGAAAGATTATGTCAATGAAAAAATGCAATGACACCATTGGGAATCGAACCCGCCACCTTCCGGCTTGTGGCGCAGTGCCTTAGCCAACTGCGAAGCCACGTTAGGTATGCTGTTTTATTATATAGTAGCCTGTGTGTAATCATCTTCGACTACAGCTGTGTTTCGTCTCAGGGAATTAGATTATTGATTCATAATTTATTTTGGTCATTTTAGGGGTCTTTGGAAACAAAAGCGCTAATTATAAACTTTAACTTATAGGAAAGGGCCACTTGCTTTACGAAATGTCGTTGTACGAACTCTGCAGGAATGTGACTGTTGCAAGAGCGGGGAATTCCCTAGATGGTGCGCCGTCTCTAAGGTACGCATTTATATTGTCTCCCTGCTTATTATTATTTCTTTGCGTTTATAGGCATTCTTTACGAAGTTAAAGAAAATATTGCTGCATAAGTCGACATGTCTATTCCTGTGCCTGCGCTTGACCTGTCCTTCACCTCGTACCAGCGCCTGAACCGTCCCTTTATGTGGGCGTCGCAAAATTTCATTGACGGGCAGTTATGAGCTTCAACCGTATTGTCCCATGATAAAGCGTGATTTACATAACACAATGAATTCCACCGTTTAGTCCGTTTCAAACATTTATTCTAATGTTGACGTCGATGTGCGAAATATTTGCTGTTTCCATTCCTGCCCGTGTTTGCTGATAAAAAGACACAGTGGAATTCCCTGTGTATCCCATAACCCGTTTATCGTATTTAATTCCGTATTTTAACCATTTACCCATTTTATCTAGTTAATTTTGTAATGAAACTTGTTATTTTTAGCTACCAACGACCTTTTATCACAGTGTTCGTCGCAAGTATTTTTATCACCGCGCGCATTGTGTAAAAGGTCGTTGGTATTTGTTGCTAATAAATTAAATTTCTGAATCATTCGGTATGCACGACACAATACAGAGTTTTTTTGCTAATTTTTTTTGTTTGTGAATTGCCCAAATGAACTTAAACTGCAAAGAACCTTTAGGGAATTTTTTGTAATTCAATATGAAACTTTTTTTTCAATTTCGATGTACTTTGGTGTTAATTTGTTTATTGCGTATGCAGTTGATTTTTTAGGTTTATTAGAATTATTGTTGATATCGCTACATTTAGCTAGGTGATGGCTAATTTTCCCGTACTTCTAATACATATGGGGGGGGGGGTGTGTAGACAGTTAAATAATCTAATTTTGTCATGTATTTGTTACCAGTCATATTCCGACGACTAGTATTTCACATAAATTGCAAAGAATGTTGTTTTAACGTCATATAAGTTAGGGTTTACTAAACAACTGTTGACCTGCAAGTGAAATCGCTACAAATTTCTCAATTGTTTACATCGGGCCCTTGTAGTGCCATATTTTATTGTGACCGTTTAACCCTTTAAAGACGAAGCGCAGACTGCTTTATTTAAAGACCCAGTCCGTACCGCGCTGTAAACACTTTTCATCTCGGTTATAAAAACCAGTCAGTTTATGCTGTAAGTGGCACAAGTCGCTGTTT
>Ga0131853_10015135_pt1 | contig 14115 bp, 5 predicted proteins | sample TergutLab28metaG_FD_92764 | JGI IMG/M metagenome (GOLD analysis project Ga0131853, IMG submission 92764) | Labiotermes labralis P1 segment gut microbial communities from Petit-Saut dam, French Guiana - Lab288 P1 (version 2) (version 2) | ecosystem: Host-associated > Arthropoda: Insects >... | reverse complement strand
TTTTTAAATATTTTCTAAATGTAAACTGCGATAGTCTCTAATATGGCCCCAAGGGAGCTTTTTTTATTTATACCTATATTTTTTACAATATGGCTGCTATATTTCATTTAACCTAACTTCAAATTCGGCAATTTTAGAAATGGCTACTATGGCCCTTTTTTATTTCAACTTAACTCTTTTACGACGGCTATTTTAAAATTAAAATTTCACTTTAAAATACACCATATTTAAATTTATTTTTGCTAGATTCCAACGCCTTTTTAAGGTAAGTAAAATATGAAACCACCCGATGCAACTTACAATGATCCCACCCTACGTTTATACATGTTATAGGAATAAGGATAATAAATAAATAAATAAATACAATTTAAAATTTCGTTTAAACATAAAATTATTTAGTAATACAATTGATCTAATACAGTTAAGCAAGCACAAATCAATGTTTTTAGAACAGGATCTATGAGTAGATATTTTTAAAATAAAATGTTTCGGTGCGTAATTTTTCAGAGGGGCTGGGGAGTAAATGACAGGCGATCACATGTAGCAAGTTTTACAAGCAGACTTGTATGTACCAGCGGACAATAACGTACCCCAGACAGCGTACGAATCACAGCTGTCTTTTGAAAAATTACATGAAATATTTACTTACACTCACAACTGACTGAAAAACAGTGCTTATATTTTAAAACACAAATTTCCTTTGTTTAATATTAGGCAATTAGTGCAATTATTAATGATTTTTTCATGTAACTTATTTATACACATAGATTTTAAGCTAGGAACGTATCCTTGACACATAATTTACAATGACACTTTCTGTACGCAGACATGCCGCGAGATTTCTGTGAGGAATGCAATATTCGGTGGAGACAAGTATCGTCACGGTGCAGTGCACAGTAATGTTTATACGATTTGCAATTAGCTTATTTGGTTAGAGAATGAAATTCACTGAAGTACACTTTAAAAACACAATCATGCCTGGATTATATGACATCATTTGTTATACATGTTCTTGGTTTTATCTTTTAATATACGGTAAGCTAGATATTCTAGCTGTATATCTTTCTAGACACTATGAGCGAATATTATTTCAGATGGCAGTTTCGTAAATAAGTTTTGCTTTAAAAGAAATGAAATTAATATATAAAATTGTAAACATTTTAATAAACTGAACAGATAACACGATATCTTTCATCAAGTATGAGAGTCACGTTACAGAAAATGTGGCGCTCTTAGTTGGTAAAGAAAGGCGATAAGGGGCAGACAAAGTGGGGAAGCACCGAGTAACTGCCAACACACACACACGAACAATTGTTTTTATAAAAGTACGGATTTATGCTATTTAAACGGCATATTACTGAAATACGCAAAATACGAAACCTAATTTGGAAAGTCCAGAACTGATATTTTACTGGTTCAGTTGCGAATATTTACCGGAATGATGCAAACTGTAGGATACATATATTTTTGTTCAGGTTTTTGCGGCTTTATATCGCACTATTAAAAAATTTAAAGTTTGAGGGATTCTGTTAAATAAGATCACTGACAAGCGATGAAATAACTGACGAGTTTAGAGGTAAATTATATTTACATTTAAACAAACAATAAATTTGTTGAAAAATAATTCATTTTTTGTAACCTAAAATGTGTAAATTATATTTCGATACGGCTAAAGAGCCTAGCCTGAACGTAAGTAAATTTTTATTTTACTGGCTTTGTTAATACTTTGACGGTAGGCTGGAGGGTTACGTGTATTTACTGGTGGCGGTATGTGAGAGGGACTGGTGAAGTGTGTTTTGTAGTAATAATTAAATTGTTCACGTGAATTTTTTTATTAATTTTTACTGCATATTTAATATCTGTCTTAATATTAATTTTTAGTTAGATATTAATTTTTAAAGTTTAGGCCAACAATATTTGGACAAAAAATACCTAGTGTTATTTTGTGCTCCTGATAATGGACGTAATAATGTAGAACGCCTTGCAGAAATAAATTTGAAGCGTTACATCTTGTCGGATGTACTTACACGCACCTATGAATGTTTAAAATGCATTTACGGCAACAATTCTCTTAATTATTTTGAGAATGAGAATTTTTGAAACAAAAGTTTTACATATTGAAAACGAAACTCTTTAAAATATCATATAACACGAAGCATTTGTTTCGCATGTAGTTTACACTCTGTATATAATTCTTATTGGTTTCTACGCAAACACTGGTTATTATATAACAATAGTGAAATGTATTTGTGTATTTAATAACAATTTTAATAATATTACTCAGTTATGTCTTCATTTGTACGGTTTTAGTTAATAAATAACTTGCCTGTATTATTTTGACATGTATAAACTGACGTTTTACGGAATCTTAATAAAAAGAAAAAACACATCGTAATGATTGGTATCATATAACGTAACTGTTCATCAATCTGGCCATTAATAGAAGGTTACCTCACCAAAAGTCTGTTTAATTGCAATTAACATACCCATTTAATGACGTTTGTGTACTATCTAATGAAACGGATGTGACAACACATGGAGCAGAGCAGAACAGATTCATTGCTTACACAGTGCGTAAATATAGATATATTTGTAGGGCTCGTCCGCTGTCTTTACTGAAACGATCCCGGTATCTGCTCATTATAAGTTTGGGTGAGTTTCACAGCGAACCGAGGCGGCATTTTAAGAAAAGGGCTAAATTTCTTAAAGCTGTCGGCAGTTTTATTATCTGGGCGTGACCGCACAAACTGAGCTATCTAGACCTATAATTGGTGCAACGAATATTACTGAAATTATTAATTATGGGAAGCGCAAAGCACATCGGTATGATACTACAGTGAATGCGAAGTTTGGAGGACGCAACTGTTTTTGGTTTGATAGAAGATTATTACTTTGTGCGGAATCTTATTCGATTCGAAACAGAATACAGGGTCGCAATGCTGGGTCGAGTTTATTATTTATAGCCTAGAACCTTAAATTCCACAAAATAACATTTACAGCAAGAGCACTGCTGGCGAAACCTGAAAGAAATAGACTACTTGGAAAACACAGGTGTAGTTGGTAGGATGATATTAAGATGGATCTTCAGGAAATGGAATGTGATGGGCATGGTTAGGATATATAGTGCTCCGGATAGGAAGAGTTGGCAGTCGCTTGTGAATGCGGTAATAAATCTTCGGTTTGCATAAAATGCGGGTATATTTGACTAGATGTCAACAGGTTAGTTTCTTAGGAAGGGATCTGTGTAGGTATGTGATTCGAAAGTACAATTACTACTGTTTCTATACTATTTTTAACCTTTTGCAATTACGGTTACGTATTTGCACCGCTATGAATGTAAAGGAATGGAGCTTATCTAGGCATTTCTGTTTTAATTTTATTATTTATTTTAGATGTTGTACGGCTTTGTATTTTGTATTTAGGTAACAATTTTTTACACTACATATATTTATTTAAATTACAGTACTTTAAATAAAAATTTATCGTAAAAATACTGGTTTATTTTGAACATGAAATACGATGCAGTAAGTATATATATATATAGTTGCTAATTGCATGCAATGCAAAACGACTACAATAAAACTAACACAAATATCTCTATAGAATGAGCAGAGTTCACTTTTTCTGATGTAATCAGACCACCCTGAAAAAGTGAAGAATTTTATCAAGGCGATATCTGGCGTGCGGAAACTATCTTGACACCCAAACAAAACACACTCCTGTATATGGAAGTGGTGCACGGGGGGGAAATTTAATCGTGTTGTTTGTAGCATCTCAAGGGTCACGCGATTCTCGCTTTACAACTGCTTGTACAACTGAAACACACAGATATCAGTGGGTGCGCACACACGGGGACTGTCGCCTTCTTTTCTGCTTGCGAAACCAAGGCCTTCCAAGGGCAACAAATTTACTTCTCTTATAGCGACAAAAGAGGCGAATGATTGTAAAATATTGACAGGTTATAATGCATGCATTCCAACCAGTCGTAATTCAACCTGTGCATGAGAAGGCCACGTATATTTGTGATGATATCAGAGGCTGAGAAATGCAATTTTGACCTCCTGATGATGATCCCATTTGCTCGAAACGTGTAGAGGAACCACATACTCTTATTGTAAAAAAATTATTTACGTCAAATTTGTTAATATCTGAGATGCAGCCCGGTCAGCAAAACGTCTAAACCTACCTATTGCTTCATTACTCTTACAGTGTATTGAACGCAGGCGATGACGTGATAGTTCACTGTGCTTCAAAGAATGTTTACTTTGCAACTTACAGATGATTCAGCTGTCAAAAAATCTTGAAGTTTCAGGGTCTCTTACTTAGCTATGACGTTAATTTGTGGAAAAACTGTTTTGTTAAAAGTGACTATAATGCTTTTGAAATGCTGTACTGAGTTAAACGTAAAAAGAATAAAGTTTATCCGAGTAGAGAGCGACATTGGAACAGATTTGATAACTTTAGTAAAATTCCAGAAATTAATTATTTGATTTTAAACCAAGAAAGCAGCCAGATAGTTATTTTAATTTTTATGACAGTGTAACTGCAATTAGAATATTTTTAATTTTTGTAAGTGTTTTATTTAGAGTAGAATACAGGTTTACTTTCTTATTTGCGGTTGAATTTGTGTGGAACGTATTAATTGATTGCATTTTTGGTCCGGCGTTCCAACCTACTAAACCTTGTGAATGTCATAAACTTTCTTACAGGTGGCAGATTCTACCGAAGTATTTAATATTAAAACAAGTGCTAATACGCTCGCTAACTAAACCACAGTGACATTTAGAAAGGCGTTCGAAATATCTGCCTAGTTGAACCTAGGACACTAGAAACCGTGCCACAGGTAGGACGAACAATATTACATCCTTGCAGAATATGACGTAACTGAATTAGTGCGCTTAGACTGTCGCTCGATTGCGCGGCACCGCATTGCGTGACGCCAGCGATTTAAATCGACACTAATATTGTTGCGGCGATTAAAATCGTTCGTGCGCGGTCAACTTTAGGAGCTAAACTCTTTAACCTAAAAAAAAATGCCTTCATTTCAAGGTTGGGGGAGGTGAAAGTGTTCTCCCGTACGTCTGTCCCAGTAATTCGTCGCCGTTCACTTCCTCAATCTGTCTCGCTGTTAGGACAAACAGATTGGATACACGTGTGCAACACATTTGAACGGTACTTCAACATACACACGTGTGAACGACACCTGTTGTTGCACGTTTACTGATACTGAGCCCTCATTCACTGCACGTGCACTGAAGTGACAACCCATCTCAAATCGCACTGCACTTACGGGTAAGGTTGACAGTATCAGCTGACCACTGAACATTATCAGAGAAATTGCACGGTACACACAACACATTACGGATAATCTGATTGCGTGATTCACCTAGATTATCCAAAACGCAAAGCGCGCTCTCTGGTTCGAAATTATTTCCCACAGTGTCATATAAATCGCACCATTTCTTAAAAAATTTATTAAACGTAATAAACCTGTTTTTATTCTGAACAACACGGTTCGGGAAATTTCCATTCTAAGAAGTTTTTATCGAGACGTGATCTAATAAAGTGTATCGGTCCACAAGTACAGCACACATTATTCATTGTCACAATTTATTGAAATTTGAATTCTCTCGACAGATTTTCAAAGTATTTTCCGAAATAAAATTACATAAATATACGTCCAGTGTGATTCGTGTTATTCCAAAAAAAAGTGACATAATGGCAGTCCAAAAATTAAGGCCATACGCAGCTGAACTGATGATTAAGCTTACTGTAGCTGCCGTACAATAACTGTGCTGTATCTGAGCACGACTTGTTATCTTTAAATTCGAAATCAAATTCTATATGCATTTCGTTCATTCATTACAGAAGGAGGAATGTCTTCATTTTCTTATTATAAACGAAGAGGCACTTTGGAACATCTAGGACTAGATGAGATGTCACAGGCAACGTGGTGACCTGGACATAAATATTGTAATTCCATTTGCTTTCGACCAAGTAAAATAGACATTCTTCCTTCGCTATACAAGTTCTACTAATGGAACTATCATGTCATATCGGGTTACATTGCTGTAAATATTTGCGATATTATACTGAATTATATGCAGTGAACTGGATATTACTTCTGTCCCAATTTGTTTTTGGGTTTGTGCGTGCACATGGCATGCGGATACTTCACGTGAACACTGTGAATATGTTTCTGAAATAGGCAAATTTTAATGTTTTAATTTGATACAGAATTTAAAAATTACTATGTGTCAAGAGAGACAAAAAATCTAAAGCGTTCTTTTGAAACTGAACTACAATGTGGAAAGCCTGGTCGTAACATTAGACAGAATGTAGCTATAGAAAGCAGATATGAATATTGGCTAGCAAGAAATGTGAAATTGATATGAAATGTTAGTAGCGAAATGTGAAAGGAACCTTCTGGAGGATTTGAGAATATAACTTGCAATTTAAGGGAGAGTATTGATGCAAGTATCTGACGTTCTTTGGCACAATATTTACGTAAATCATGGCCGGTAAACTCGATGGGTAGAAAAATCCTTTAAATATTACAAACAGTAACACATTTCGGTAATATTCTTCGAATTTTCAACAAAATTGCTAAAATTTAAAACCTCTCCAGATATCATTTCATGCTTACCGCTATATAATTATCATTTTCGCAGCAGATTACTGCCTCCACATTCAGAGTTCAGGCAGACAAACACGTTAAGCAATAGACACCAAATACCGAAAGACACTAACCCACACCAACATCGCTGTATCAATCTGCACTGCAGCCAGCCAACTCTTTGATGAACGTGTTTCTTCCAGACAGTCACACGGCCTTCATTTACTTTAGCACATTTAACTGCGAATATTAACACTAACGGAAAGTTTGTTTTTCATCATCACCTGGGCTCTCCATAAAAGTGAGCTGTTAGGTTCACGTCTCGACCGCTTTATCCATGTCGAAAATTTTTATTACTAAATAGCCTGTAGGCTGTTTGGCTCCCAGAACAATTCTGCAATTTGTCAAGGAGACAGAAAGCATTCGCTTACACTGGAATTCGAAATTATATGTCGTCCAGCTCGCATCTTCTCCTGTAGACGGACTGCGCTCCATGGAGTTGTGCCCTTCTTTAGAAGCTTAAAGGTTTGCAACTAGTCAAGAAATTCCCCCCATTTTATGGAAGACGAAGGTTTATTACCGCATTCAAAAGTGCCCTCCAACTTTCCATATCATGAGTCGGCTCGATCCAGCCCATAACACCACATCCCATTTCCTGAAGATCCATTTTAATATTAACATCCCATTTAGGCCTACGTCTCCACAATAGTGTCTTTATCCGAATATTCCTCACCAAAACCCAATATACGAATTTCACTCCCCCATAAGCCCTATAGGCCCCACCAATTTTATTCTTTAAGATTTTATTAACAGTAAAATTTTTTAGAATAACAGATTAATAAGCTTCTCATTATATAGTGCCTTCCATTCCCCTTTACCCCATTCCCCTTTACCTCATTCCCCTTAGCCCAAGTATTCTCCTCAACGCCCTATACATAACAAACTCGGCCTAAGTTCCTCCCTCAATGTCGGAGACCAAGTTTCACACGCATATAAAATAACGGCAAAATTTTATTTATTTATATCTTAATCTTAAATTTTCGTAAACAATGTCGAGACAAATTATACTGTTCCAAATTATAGCAAGCATTCCCTGATTCAAAATGCTCTGAATTTCTTCTTGAATACAATTTTTTCTTTGTAAGATTTTAACCAAACATTTGATACCTTCCACTATTTATAAGAAACTATTATGAATCTTCATAGTCTCACTTCGTCCTGCATTTTGATCTCGATACAAGACCGTGTACTGAGTTTATGAGCATTTACTTCTACTCCACCCTCCTTAAACATCATTATCAAAATTTCTACTTTTCCCCTTACAGTATGCACATTACCTCCCAATTTATTAACACCATCAGCATAAATAAAAAATTGATGTGTGCCATTTAATTACAAGTCAACCACACTAACCTGAATCCTCCTAAGTTTGTACTCTACAACATATTTGAAATCGAATGGCGATAAAGCGTCTCCACTTTTCAAATCATTCCTTTTAGAATATAAGTCTGACAAATTTTTGCCTACACCGAATCTGCTTCTCCTTTCAGTCAGAAACATTTATATTATTCTTCCCATGTTCATGTGGGTACCAAACAAAATCAGAATATTATATAAGACCTCTTTCCTACCCGAATCATAATAGATCTTGAAGTCTGCACAGAACTGAAACGCTGCTACATTTTATTCCCAATTTTTCAAGTACCTAACGAATGCAATATATGTGTTCAGTAGTTGAACTGTTGAGTCGAAATCCACACTGATATCCTCTAAATTAACTTCTGCGTGTGGAGTTACCCTTCACAGCAGGATGGTGTGTAATATTTAGTACGGAGTTGACGGATGGAGTATAATTCTATAATTACTACAATCTGTTTTATCGCAATTCTTATAGCTAGGTAAAATGATCAACTCTTTCCAATTCTCAGATAATTCTTACTTATTCCAAATAGAAATATTACATTTATGAATCTCAAAGCTAAATTTCTTACAAACCGGCTTTAATGTATTTTGGTTGTATTTAAACAATACCTCGTGATTTGTGACTTTTTAATTTAAAATAGCCAACTCAAACTCAGAGGAAATTAGCTCAAGTACCAGTGATCCAAGTTGTGTATTTCTCTCTGCCTAACCTCACTAAACCCTTGTTCATTGAATGGCTGAGAGAAATAGATCGCCCACCTAGATCAAATACTGTGGGGGTATGCAATCAAATCATTTTCGTCTCTCTTCTTAAAGCAATTTATACACCTTTACAAGTTGATCTTCCTGTTAGTTACAAGATCCTCGATTTTATATTTCATATTTAATATCTTTTGTTCCTGAAATGTTTACTAGCATGACATCTTACATTGTTCATGTTATGTATATTGCTTTGGTTTGAACATGTGTTCACTTCGTTTTAGCCTGCTTCCTTTGATTTAAAACACCTATACATTCATTATCAAACCATCGTTTACGCTGCTTCAGTTACGCAGATACAGTCCATGTTTAGGAGAGGGTTCGATTATCTATTTAGGTCCTCGTCGACACTTAAGTTCTCCAAAGCTGCCAAACTGTTCTCTATCTCAATCTGATACTCTATGCTACACTCCAGCTCATTTAGCTTCCTCAGATTATTCATTCCCCATCAAACCTCTGAGCTGCTTGAATACTTACAGCACATCTTTCCCTAACATTTCAATCACCAGACAGTAATCAGTATCGCAGTCAGCCCCCTGAATCTTCTTACAGCTAGTATGATTTAATGCGATCTCCCATATATCAATATGTGAAAAATCTGGTTTTGAGTCTTTCCATCAGTAGAGGTCCGGATGTACATAAGAATATTTCGGTGTGGGAACATCGTGCACTTAATAACTAGATTATGTTATGTAGCAAACTTTACTATTCTAACAAAATTATCATTAATATCCTATTTTAGAATCTCATTCCAAGTTTTCTGTTTCACAAAATTTTCTCTTCACACTTTTGAATGAAAGTGTCTTAATGGGAATTCTCCTATGTACTTGGAAAAATGATAAAAATAACCTGTTATATTTAATCATAAAATCAATCTCTTGAACCATCACTTTTCTCTTCAGTTGGTGTAAGATGATTCAGAAAAATGACATTAAACCAGCGACCTCTCAGAACATTACCCGACACCCTATTCTAACAAAGTCTACTATTTTCAATGCCGATAATATTCTGTGTTGTGCAAATAATAATATTCCCATTTGACTATTATCATTTACTTTTCCATGTACAAAATTTCAGCCCCTGTAATTATTGTGCCCTCCATGTCCCACCAAACCTACTGCACACACATTATTCTAATTTATATCAATTCAATTCCCTGGCTGCTGCCACAAATGAACCTAAACTATACAGGCTCCTAACATTCCACGAACCAAATGAACCTGCTATATACAGGCTCATAAATTTCCACGTGCCAAATGATACTGCCCTATAAACGCTCCTAAAATTCCACGTAACAAATGAACATGCCCCATAGAGGATTCTAAAATTCCACTACAAAATGAACCAGCCCTATATATTCTCTTATAATTCCATGTACTAAATTAGGTTGCAATATAGAGGCTCCTGAATATCCACGTATCAATTGAACCTTCCCTATATATTCTCCTAATATTTCACGTAACAAATAATTCTGCTTTTATAGGCTCCTAACACTCCACGTACGAAGTGTACCTGCACTATACAGGCTCTTAAAATTCCACGTAGCAAATTAACTTTCCTTATCCGGGCTAATTATATTCCACGCACCAAATGAACCTGCCATTTACAGGCTTCTAAAATTCAACGTGCTAAGTTCACCCGTCCTATATACGCTTCTAACATTCGACGAGCCTAATGAACTTGCCTTTCAAGGGCTCCTAATATTCCACGTACCAAGTAAAACTGCCCTATACAGTCTCCCAACCTTACGCATAACAAATGAACCTGCCCTCTACAGGTTCCTAACATTCCAAGTAATATGTGAAACTGCCCTATACAGACTCCTACCATTCGAAGTACCAAATGAACGTGCCTTATTCATGCTCTTAATATTCCATGTACTAAGAGAGACTGCCCTATTCAGTCTCCTAATATTCCCCGTAAAATCTAAACCTGCCTTATACGGGCTCCTAACATTCCACGTACCAAATGAACCTGCTCTATACAAGCTCCTAAAATTCCAAATACCAAATCAACCTTCCGTATACATTCTCCTAACATTCGACGTAACAAATAAACCTATATTATACAGGATCCTAACATTCCACGTACCAAATGAACCTGCTCTATAGAGGCTCCTAATATTCCACGTACCAAATGAACCTGCTCTATACAGTCTTCGAACATTCCACGTACCAAATGCACCTGCCGTATAAAGGCTTCTAACATTCCCCGTAAAATCTAAACCTGCCCTGTACAGGCTCCTAACATTCGACGTACCAATTTAACCTTCCCTATACGTTCTCCTAACATTCGATTTAACAAATGAACCTACATTTTCATGATCCTAACATTCAACATACCAAATGAACCTGCTCTCTAGAAGCTCCTAACATTCCACGTACCAAATGAACCTGCTCTATACAGTCTCCTAACATTCCACGTACCAAATTTTCCTACTCTATACAGGCTTCTAAATTTCCACGTACCAAATAAACCTGCCATATACAGGCTTCTAACTTTCCATGTACCAAATCTCAGGTCCCTATTTCGTTGCTGAGATCGTACCAAATTTTCAGTCCCGTTCCAAGTCTTCTCTGTTAAACTCTAGAAAGAAAGTACTATTAAAGGAAGGCGTTATTAGCACTTCACCAACCTCCCAAGATGGAGAACCACGAATTGGCAGTTATTCGCGCCTGCTTATGCAATATATTCGCAGCTTTCTACCATATCTGAAGCCGTTCCTCCATTTTCAACCTGAGGAACCGCCATGCCGCGATAACAGGTACCCACTAATCATTTGCGAAAATACCACTGCCCTTATTATATATACTAATTATTGTAATAATATTAATATTTGTAAACGGCAATTGGGTTGTCACACGGTCGCAGCGGTATTTTACATATATACAAATGTGGAATTGGTAACTAATAAATATAAATTGAAAGGGCTATTTGAGAAGCATGTAGAGGCAACTTGGAATTTGGGAACAATTTCAGCAATTTGGTTTAGATACAGGGAAACCATGTAAAACCGTTTTTGTGTTGACCGGTCCCAGTACATTGTGAATACTGACATCTAGCTAGCAGTCCAGTATCTAAAGTAAAAACAGCAATAACCACACACAGTACAGCAAATACACATTAGATGACAACAATACACACAACTACAACAACACACACAAGACAGCTAACAATATTACAAGACATCTTAAAATACAACACGCATAAAAATAAAGTACACCAAGGTAAGAAAGTATTTTACTCAGTTTCCAGTAATTATTTCCACACATTCTCTACTCAAGCTTTAACAACAGCCCTTCACTTCTCTCCACTACACTACTCATATAGGCTTTTCCCATAAAATCTTGTTTTTACGCCCTTCCCTACACTACACTTCATTAATTACTTTAATAATAATAATAATAATAATAATAATAGAAGTGATTCGCCAGCCGAATTAAATTCATCCTCGATAGCACGGTGTGAACTAAACTCAGGTTTCAATGGATGAGACGGCTTACAGATAAGGAAAGTAGCTTTTAATATACCGTATAAGCAGTAACGGAAATCCGACAAGGGGTGTCTTCCAGTATGTTGCTTGGACGAGTGCTAACAACTGAACACCGTAAGATATTTCTGCTTTATGGAATATTTCACAATGACTCGGAAGGTGACTAAACATTTTGAACGATGTAAGAACCGGGAACTGGAATGAAATTTGTCAGGTGAAAGGTAATGAGCGCGCAAAAGTCGGGGCAATGTATAATATTAAAGTGGAAATCTAAGGAATATGATGATGAAGCCCCGATCTGTCTCAGATAGAAGCACGTAACGGGCTACAAAAATAATTTTTTGTACATTTCGTTTTAAAACTTCTTGGAAAATATTTTCAATAACTTGGAAATTATTTTCGTTGCAAAAAGAATTTTCTCCATGGAGTTCGATTGTTGATTAGTTAGTGAATGACGAGTCCTTACGAAGAAGCAGAAAGTCACACACTGTTTGCTGGAATGAAGTTCATATAGTAATAGGTACAAATAACATGAAATTTGGGTAAAATTAGAGATAATGATGTTAACTGGCCAGAAAACGTCCAGCGGTTGAAGGAAGACATACCGAAGGGCGCTGTCAGTTACAGCGTGCAGGAAGACGAGACGCAGAGAGAGGCAAGATGAGAGGGAGCAGGAATGGGTAGAAGGGTTTGTGGCGCGCAAAGGAAAAATAATGATAATATTAATAATAATAAGCAGGGCAAATGCACAGTGCAGTGTGAATATAGCAGTGACAGCAGTAAAATGCGATACACAACACAGATCAGGTAGTTGCTAGACCAAAGTAATTACGTAACTTGCTGCAGAAGAGTGACACTGCGGACTGCTTAAAGACTGTCACTAATTTGGCGAAACGCTACGAAAAATTCCCCCAATTCGTACACTGCAAAGACACAAATAGTGTTAACTTTAAAATTTCGAAAATTTATAAGCAAACAAAATGATGAAATCTAAATAAAATTGACTGCATTATATACTGACACTTTAATTCGTTAAATCACAGCAGCGCTGACATTTGTGTCTAACCAGCCATTCACTGTGATGGCTATCTTTTGCTGTGTGTGACACCGTGCACACTTTCAAAGTTTTACCGTCTCTGGCGAAGATTAATACTGCGTCCACCGTCGGCATAATTAAATGATTTGGAAAAAGGATGTTTGTCCATTAATTATAGCAAAATTCCTCACTTCACATTCCAATAACCTTAAACTTTAGCCTAAAAATAAAGGCATTATTCCTTTTGGAAATCCGATGAATCATCAACTCTTCTGCATGCAAATAAAATTCTCTTTTCAGATGGCAGTAGCCGACATGGCTGTCAGCATGCTACTGTTGCTGACTGCGTTCACTCAAGCTGCTTTAGCGCTGAGAGACATTACGCTGCCGACAGACCAGCTGCACATTGTCGTGTGTGTGTGGAACTTCGCAAAAAGACACTTCCCACCAGAAAGAACTCTCGTCGTATCTTTGCCAGGACCGACGCAGGCAGTAGACCGTAGCGCTCTCAGAGATCCTCTCCAACAGACGGACAATCTGAAAACGGTGAACGTATTACTAGGAAAGTTACACGAGGGAACAAGATGGCCGATTGAACTGTCCCGACCAAACGGAGATGACACTGCAGACACATCAATTTTACACCACAGTTACATTCTGTTTGTGTGGAACGAAGAGGCCGGCAGCTTAAACGAGACGCTTGGGAATCAGCTGGAGAATCTGAAATACGGCACATCGTGGAACCCTCGAGGTAGGTTTCTTGTGGTGGCAACTGACAGCAGCAATGGA
>Ga0131853_10015133_pt1 | contig 14115 bp, 16 predicted proteins | sample TergutLab28metaG_FD_92764 | JGI IMG/M metagenome (GOLD analysis project Ga0131853, IMG submission 92764) | Labiotermes labralis P1 segment gut microbial communities from Petit-Saut dam, French Guiana - Lab288 P1 (version 2) (version 2) | ecosystem: Host-associated > Arthropoda: Insects >... | reverse complement strand
CAAGGCAGTTACAATTTAAGTCATCAGTCGGTAGGTCGTGTTTCACGACCTACCCCAATGCAGTGGGTACTGTTTCATGCCTCACCTCAAAGGGATGAATGTTTCGCCCCTTTGAGGCATCCAATGCACAACAACGTTTCGTTTGCTCTCCGTTTCGGGGAGTGGGCAAAAAATCTAAAACAGAAAGGATGTTGCGATGAGCAAAACCAAGACGAATGATATTTCAACCTCGGAAACAACACGTAAAATCGGGAGGACTACCTACATTGTATCTTCCACCTATGCAGAGGGCAACAAACAAGACCTCGTTGCTGTCATGGCACGGCTGATACAAGGCAATGCCAACTTAGTAACCTCTATCGAACAAGCCAAATCTGCATAGCAATTCACAATTAAATTTGGGGGCTGCCAACAGCGGTGATGTGCGCTATAATAAGAATATACATTACCGTCTGTTGGCTGCCGGAATGGAGGATATGATGAAAGGACAGCCAATAAAACAGGGTGACAAGTCTGCAAAACAAGCAGGCAGTCTAACCAAGAAAATATATTTATACGCCAGATTGAGCCAAGAAGATGAGCAATCGGGGGACTCTAACTCAATCGTCAATCAACGCTCCATCTTAACAAAGTACGCTGAGGAAAACAATCTGACCCCATACGAGTTTGTGTATGACGATGGTTATAGCGGAACTGATTGGGAACGCCCAGCATTTTCTCAAATCATTGAAGATGTTGAGGCAGGGCTTGTGTCTACTGTAGCAGTCAAAGATTTGAGTCGTTTTGGGAGAGATTATCTAAAAGTAGGTTTTTATTCAGAAATTCTGTTTCCAAAGCATGATGTCAGACTGATTGCTGTTCACGATAATGTAGACACCGATTTAGGCGAAAATGATTTAGCGCCGATGGTTAATCTTTTCAATGAGTGGTATGTAAAATCAACCAGTAGGAAAGTGCGTGCCATAATCCAAGCCAAAGGCAAAAGCGGTGAGCGGATTGCTGTTGTTCCCAAATATGGCTACCGCAAGATTGAAAATGACATCGGCAAAATCGAGATTGATGTAGAAAGCGCGGCAGTTGTACGCAGAATTTTCAATATGTACGCTAATGGTATAAGCGCAAGAGGTATTGCAATGGCACTCACAACCGAGGGCATTCGCAATCCAACAACCTACAAATCCGAAAGCGGAATTTTGAAAAAGCCTCGACCAACAGGAACGACATCATATTGGAACGCATCAACAGTTACCGGTATTCTTGATGCACAAGAATATTTGGGGCATACGGTGAATTTCAAAACCTATTCCAAGTCTTACAAAGATAAGAAAAGCCGTAAAAATGCACCCGAGAATGTAATGGTGTTCGAGAATACGCATCCTGCCATTATTGATAAAGCGACATGGGATGTTGTGCGAAAAATGCGTTCTCATAAACGCCGACCGCCTGTATATGGTATGCCGGGGTTATTCAGCGGATTGGTCTACTGCTCCGATTGTAACGCAAAGCTATATTTCAATATGCGGAAAATCACCACGAAGAAATATGGCGAGAGGCTCGATGGTGCTTATGCCTGCTCCGAGTATAAAAAGGATTTATCGGCTGGGTATCCACGAAAATGTACTGCTCATTATAAAGAACTTGCGAAGATACAAGCCGAAAAGGTCAAGCTGAAAAACCGGGAACTTACCGCGCGAATGAGGGCGGGACTGTTAACCCCGGAAGAACAGGAAGCCTATCAAGCAAGGCGGGAGTACAAGAGTACGGCGCATAAGAAGTGGCGGGATAAGCGCAATGCATCAGAGCCGCCAAAGCCACCGAAACCGCTATCTATTGCCAAGATTGCTGAACGTGTAAAAGAGGGTCTACCCTTAACGGCAGAGGAAACAGAAAAGCGTGAAGCCTACAAAGCCCGCAAAAATGCGCAGTTTAAGAAGTGGAGAGCAAAGCAAAAAGCAAACGAACCGCCGAAGCCGCCAAAAGAAAAGAAGCCAACCAAAAAAGAGATTATGTCCGACATTATCGCCCGGAAAAATGCTGGGCAGTCGCTAACAGCCGTGGAAGTTGAAACCTACGAAGCCTACCGAAAGGAAAAGCGGGAAAAGCACAAAGTATGGCGTGATGCAAAGGCTGCGGAGAACCCTAAACCGCCAACGCTGTTCATTACAGAGATTGCAAAACGCAGACAAGAGGGCTTGCCGCTAACGCCCGAAGAAGTCGCTGCTTATGATGCTTGGCGGGAGAAAAAGAGTAAGTATCAACGCGAGTGGAAAGAAAAAAATAGTGAGTATCATCGGGAATATTCGCGCAAGCGGCATCAAAGTAAAAAGGTTGAAAATGCAGAAGCTGTGGGGCATTAGCGTAAAAGCGGATACTTTTGGAGTATCCGCTTTTACTTGGTTATCCATTATTTAGACTAGTCAGTCCTTACAACGTTACAAGTGAATATGCTTATACTCACTCTGCACAATTACTTATCGTAGTTAAAAAAGATTGCTCTACCGATAAGGTCACTATTATTAACCCTCAAGATATTGCAAAATCTGCTATAGTTAGAGTATATGTTCTGTTGAAAAAAATAGCCTTAAGTGGCAGCACTATAGAGATTTTTCATATTATACAATATTTTTTATTTATCGATTTCAAGCAACACCACATGGGATGGTTTTGAGATTTACAGCAATGCAACAAATAACCACAAGGCAGAGCATTTTTACGCTCTGCTTTTATTTTTTAGAAAAAGTAGAGAACACCTTGACAATATGCTTCCGATGTAAATTTTCTAAGCGAAAAAATATTTATTTTTAACAGGCTTACAAATTCGCATAACTTGTCCTTTTTCTCATTAAGGACGGTGAGGAATTTGGGATAAAGGAAATCATCGCAAGACTTGAAGAGGTTAAACGTGGAAATGAACAAAGCATGGTATATCTCATAGAGCAATTTACGCCGCTTCTCAAAAAACGAGCATCTTTGCTTGCATGTGATGATGCCTACGAAGATTTGAGGTGCGAATTTATCGCGCTCATTATGAGATTCCCACCTACTGAAACCTTTTCCAATGATGGGGCTGTAACAAACTACATATCAAAATCTATGGATAATGTTTATAATGGACTTTTGAAAAAGAAGATACGAAACCAAGGTGTATTATTTTTCAATCAGCTCTCGGACAAGGAATTAGCAAGTATTGAAAATATAAACACATGGGAAGATGATTATTCGGAAATTCACATATGTTCTTTGCGGTCAGTGCTTACGGACACTGAATTTGAGGTGATATATCGGCATTTTGTCCTAAAGCTTTCAATTGTAGAAATAGCTGCTCAAGATAGTATTAAGAGGCAGACTGTGAATATAACAAAAAATCGAGCTTTGAAAAAAATCCAGAATACAATACTTACAAACTAGGATTTATTCTCTTCTTAGTAATCGAAAGGAGTTGTGCGCAGTGAAAAATAGAAAGCTCAATAAATACATATATCTGCTGCCAATTTTGATTTGTTTAGGGTTTGCCTCGTTTTTCTATCAAGTATCACAACATATAGCGGAAGAGAGATATAGAAATTTGTTTGAAGAAAGGAAAGAAACGGTAAACTTAATAGCTGCCGAAGTCAACTATTTTATTAGCAAGGATGACGATTGGGAAGATGAACAAGAGTTTTACGTTGATTGGTTATTATTTTCTGCAAACTTCAATAATGTTCGACCATATACTATTAGTTTTTTGATGAATAACAGGTTTGAGATAATCTCTAACACAAACCATGGTAGCGAAGATGAGCGATATGCTTTTTTGTGGAGTGATAACTTTATTTACACAATAGGCAATAATTCTTCGGGAACAGTATCAACTATCTATAATGGCAAAGATATGTTAGTTTACTATAGATGGATTCCTGATAATCAGAATGAACAGTTTTTGTTTGCGATTGCTGTTATTCCAGAGATAAGAAGCGAATTTGATACTATATATTTTTATGGTCTAGCTGGACTTATTCTACTTGTATTAATCGTAAATTATGCAATGATATGGAAGTTTTTAAAAAATGGTGGTGAGAACTAAATGGGGATTAGTGGGTATGCAATCCTAATACACGCTACACTTGCATTTTTCGGGGGTTGCGTAAGGGAAGTTGATCTTGCCGGGAAAAAAGGGTTTAGTGTCTTTCAATTTGTATCGGGAGCATTTGTTTCGACATTTGGAGGAGTGGTGACTTTCTTTATCTGCATGAGTTATAACGTGTCACCATGGCTGACAGCAGCACTTACATCACTGGCTGGATATGTTGGCATACCGATACTAGATTTTTTCATAGTTGCATTTAAAAAGAAGCTAGAAGGGCTTATCGGGAGCGGTGAATAGGCCGGAGAAATAATTTTAAGTGAACGTACAAATCTATTGAAAGTTATTCTTATTAGGTAAGACCAACGAGCGGTAGCTAATCTTGGCGGCCGACAGGGTAGGGTGCTGATTCGTTGTTCTAATATAAAAAAAGGAGAAGATATAATGGCTGAACAATGTTATGCATATGCACGCAGGATGTGGAATGCGCAGTATCCAAATAGGCAGCTGGTACAAAATCCGAATATTATCACCGGACCGCAATTATGGAACCAAGCCACTCGTGTAGGTTACAAGAGAACATCTTCTCGGGCGGTTGCCAACTCCATTGTATGCTGGTCTGACGGTGGTTATGGCCATGTCGCCTGGGTGCGCTCTGTAAACGCAGACGGTTCTATGAATATTTCAGAGTCAAACTGGCCGGTTGGCACGGGGCCTACTAATCGCAATAATATTGCCTTTGGTACACGTGGTGCATCTAACCAATTCAGACTGCTCGGATGCGTTTATCCCTAAATAATTGAGTAAACCGTGATGTACATATCCACGTACATCACGGTTTATGTCTACTGAGCGGAGTTGTCTTCTGTCAATACAACCCTTAACACTCTATAACTATCCTCTTTATCAAGGAGTACATATCCTGCAAATACTACACTATTTTGCATATTCTCATATGGAGCCATATTCCCCCATATCGTATAATACAATACTTTTACCAGCCCATTCTCATAATCAATTTGCTCTATCCTAAAATATTCTTCAGTTTGCCTATTTGCTCGGTCAACCGAAACATCAACCGGAACAACATATGTTTCGTTTTCTGGATTATATTCATACATCTCCCTCAGAGCAGAGGTTGGTATATCAAAATATCTTTGAATAAATGCTTCGAACTCAACAGCAGGAATTTCTGTTGGGTGATACGGATTAAGTATACAGTAAAATGTAATGAGAGAAAGATTATATCTATAGTTTTCGCCTGAAATATTGTCCCAAGAGTGTCCAAGCATAAGCGAACCGGCAAGTGCATTGATTACTTGTTCAACCTCACCACTGTCAAAGTTTATTTCGGTCGGCTTGCTTGCCTCATACCAAAGATACTTATAATTATCCTCATCCTCAAAAACAATCTGCACTCTTCCAGAAAAATAAGGTTCATTCTCATCAATAAAAAATGCTATAAAATCTATTGTTAACATATTATTATCATGCTTTGAAAACATCACTCTATAGTCTAAAGCCCCCCCTCCTATACCATATAAGGTATATTCATTTGTTCTAGGATCGAAAAATTCTGATTCGCGAATATGTTCTATTTCAACATCAAAATAACTGCGTATAGTTTCTTCAACAACTTCTGCACCAATATTATTCTTGCGCCACTCGGGATCATCCCACACTTCATCTATACTTTCTAGCAACACATTTGTTTTAAAAAAGTAAAAATATACAAGACGATTTGCCGGTATTTGCGAAGCATCTGACCACGACTCTATATTAGCAATACCGCTGCTCACAAGCGGAGATATAAATTCATTGCGAAGAAACTCATAGTCATCAAATCTACTTTCCAAGTTAGAATGTAATGACTCTTGAACACTATTGGCCTCAGTTGAATAGCCAGAACAACTTGCGAGAAAAACTGACATAAAAGCAATTAGGATAAAAAATAACCTTTTCATAATCTGCCCCTCCCAATACAAAGTATAAATACTATTCACTTACTCTACCACCAAAAGCAAAACAATTTACTCTAAAATTGTACCACACCCACCACCGAATTTCCACCGCAAAATTTTCTCACTTTATGTCCGCAGCCCCCGGCAGGACCCCCGCGGGAGCGCCCACGAACAGTTACGGCAACGCCTAACTGTCAGAGTGGGTCACATACTTCCGGGAAGTATGTGAAAACCGCACAGGCTGCAAAATTCATCACTCATCGTCAAGTATGGCTTCGTTCATCTCTGGGAAGTCAAGCAATTCAGATAGCGTCATACCAAAGCCTTGTGATATGCGGTGTAATGTTCGCAGGCCGGGGCTTTTCGTATGCCCTTTTATGATGTTGTCAATGGTGGATTGCTTCATACCGGAAAGCGTGGCGAGCTTATTGACTGTAATATTACGCTTTTTGCATAATTCTAATATTCGCTTGGTAATGAGCTTTGAATAAGTCATGGCGTTAGCACCCCTTACCCTTGTATGGTTAATAATATTGTAACCGCAACCCACCCAAAACTTACCCATGTTAGGTTGACAATTAAAGTTTATATGCGTATAATTACCCTAACGCGGTTAATTGTTGGGAGGTGAAAACGTGAAACAATTCCAAATAGAACTTGACGAAACAGTCTGCCAATGGCTTTCGCACATCGCACAAACAACAGGCCAATCAATCGAAGATGTAATATCAAACGGCGTTTTTCAGCAAGTATCAAGCTTAGAAGAATGCGCAGCAAAGGCATTTACCTATCGCGAATAGCATACCAACACAGGCCCCGAAGCGGCAAGTCGACACCGTTTCGGGGCTTTTCATATAGATAATCAAATTTTATGCAACCTATTACAAGGGCGCGGCTTCAAAAAAGGCCGCGCCCTAATTCTATGGAAAAGGAGTTTTATACGTGGACAAACCCGAAATGAAGCTAATCCGCATGAGTGATGTTGCGGCCGAAACCATCAAATGGCTGTGGTACCCATATATCCCATTTGGAAAAATTACAGTCATTCAAGGCGACCCCGGTGATGGAAAAACCACGGCGGTACTGGCAATCGCCGCTGCCTTAACAACCGGCGTATCTCTACCCGGTTCCGCTACCGTTGCCGACCCCATGAGCGTAATTTTCCAGACCGCCGAGGACGGCTTGGGCGATACAGTAAAGCCCCGCCTTGTTCAGTCGGGCGCAGACTGTGGGCGGGTAATCGTCATAGACGAGAGCGAAAAAGAATTATCCCTTTCAGATTTTCGTATCGAGCAAGCCATCACCCAAACAGAGGCAAAACTGTTCATACTCGACCCACTGCAAGCGTATATCGGCGCCGATGTAGATATGCACCGAGCAAACGAGATACGCCCGGTACTCAAGCGCATTAGCGCCGTTGCAGAGAAAACAGGCTGCGCTGTGGTGGTTGTCGGCCACCTCAACAAGGGCACCAGCAAGAGCCAGTACAGGGGCTTGGGCAGCATCGACATTCAAGCGGCCGCCCGGAGCGTTCTTACTGTTGGGCGTATCAAGGGCAAGCAGTATATGCGAGCAATTGCGCAGGGCAAAAACAACCTTGCCCCGGAGGGCAACACCATCGGCTTTGAACTCGACCCGGATACAGGTTTTAAGTGGTCTGGTGTTCTGGAAATGACCATTGACGATTTACTGGCTGGGGCTATGCCGGAGCGTGATACCACCTACGACCGGGCTATCGAATTTCTAAAGGCTGAACTTGCCGGGGGAGAGAAGTCCGCTGCCTTTCTTTTTGAAAAAGCTAAGGAAAGCGGCATACAAGAAAGAACTCTGCGCAGCGCAAAAGCCACACTTGCCATTAACTCATTCAAAAAAGAAAAGCGGTGGTATTGGGCGGCTCTCCCACCGGCTGGAGTGGCGACAATGGATAAATTTAACTCTGCAACATTCAAGGCTGCAAGGCCTCTATATACAGCATCTTGCAGCCTTCCTATTTGCAGGCTTGGAAAAGGGGACAATTTATGGCCGATAGATGCGTAGTCCGAAATGCCGCATACAGGCGCGGCGGGCTGCCAATCCGGCAACGCCACAACGAGCGTCAAAACGCCGATTATATGAACGATGACATTATAAAAGACCGCGCCGCTTATAACGCCCACTTTAAGAAGTGTGAGGGCAGCTACGAACAGACTTTTGAGAAGATGCTGGCCGATGGGCTTATCAGCATCAAATGGCTTGGGAATGACCCGCGCATCGTGGACGAACTGGTCTTTGATGTGAACACCGCCTACTTTGAGCGAAAAGGTGGCTACGAATACGCCAAAGCTTTTTTTGAAGACGCCTACCGATGTGCCATTGAGGAAATCGGCGGTGAGCAGTTTGTTTTGTCGGCGGTAATGCACGCAGACGAGCGCAACAAGGCTCTTTCGGAAGAGTTTGGCCGGGATGTTTACCATTATCATTTGCATGTTGTCTAAAAGCCGCTGTGCGTACCTACCTAAACCCCCGCGATGTGACTATGAACCAGATAAACGATGCGGAAGGCCAGTGGCAGCTTTTAATCCGCAAACCCATCCGGGAGATAAACCCAAACCCATTCATTATCAACGCACGAAATGGATTATATAATGTGCTGGATGATTCCTTCAAACCCCACGACCCCGGCTATTATTCCACTGTGCAGCTCAAAGCGGATTATAAGCCCGAAGCCGAGTGCCCGCGCTTTATGGAGTTTTTGCACAGCGCACTGGATGAGCCGGAGGTAAGTTTGCTACAGGAGATTTTTGGCTATTTCTTGGTGCCCATAACAAAGGCACAGAAAAGCTTTATGTTGTGCGGCTTGCCAAATGTAGGCAAATCCAAAATCTTGCAAGTGGTACAGGAGGTGCTTTTGGGTGCGGAAAATGTATCAAATATTCCTTTGCAAAACCTATCAGACCGCTTTCAGCCAGCGGAACTGTTTGGTAAGCTGGCAAATATTTACGCCGACCTCTCAGACAAAAGCATAGACGATGCCGGTATGTTCAAAGCAGTCACCGGAGAGGATTACATAACCGGGGAACGCAAGCATAAAGACCCATTTTCGTTTAAGCCATACGCCCGGTTCCTATATTCCTGCAACGACATCCCGCGCAACTATGGTGATCGCAGCGAGGCGTTTTATAGGCGGCTTATAATCATCCGCTTCTCCAAACCGGTGCCGGATGAGCAACGCGACTTCCAGCTTTTGGAGAAGCTTATGATGGAGTCGGATGGTATCCTTGCTTGGTCTATTACCGGCCTAAAGCGGTTAATTGAGTGCAACTACCAATTTAATGAGACCGCCAAGACCCGGTCGGAGATTAGGCAGTATCGAATAGAAAACAATTCGGTGCTTGCGTTTATAGATGACTGCTGCGCCGTTGACCCCAGCGCGGTCAGCTTCCGGCAGGAGCTATACGATGCCTATAAAGCCTACTGCGAGGAAGGCAACCTAAAGGCAGTATCCCAACGACGTTTCAACGGCGATGTGGCTGGGAAGTCTGGTGTTAGCATTACTGATGAGCCGGTCACCCGCCGCAGGATGTTCAAAGGGGTAAAGCTGCTGTGAATAGCTGTATAAACATTCATGCACACCCATTATTTTTTGCGCCGGTTGAGAGCGGCACCGCTACGCACCCGCGCTTGTCCGGGAGCGGCTTTTATCTTGTGGCTCTGCGCTGTCGAGCGGCTGGAGCGGCGTTTTGCCACATCTTGCGTATGGTTCTCTGCCAGAGCAATAACAGGCACCGCAATGATCTATATAAAAGATATATAGAGCTCCGCTCACCTGACACGCTCCTGCTCACGTCTGTCCACATTATACCTCACGAAAGGCGGTCTTGTCCATGCCTTACAAAGCCCCTCACCCCTGTGCTTATCCAAACTGCCCCAACGTTACCCCCAGTCGGTACTGTCAGCAGCACCGCTCCATCGCCAGCCGCGAGTATGACCAAAAGCATCGCCGTTCCGATCATAACAAAATCTACGGTCGGCGCTGGCGCACCATCCGCAACTTGTACTTATCCAAGCACCCGCTCTGCGAAGAGTGTTTGAAGCTAGACCGCCTCGTCCCTGCCGATGAAGTCCACCATATCCTCCCGGTAGATCGCGGCGGCACCCATGCTGAAGATAATCTTCGATCCCTTTGCCAATCCTGTCATACCAAAACCCGCAGTGATTAGGTTCGGCCCTATTTTCAGACCGAAGCTCCGGCCCGGGAGGGGGGATGTCAATCTCTACAGTCCTCTTCCCGGACACCGCGCCAGGGTGCCGTGTGCGTGGCCCCGCGATTTCAAACATTTTGCGAATAATCTAAAGTCCGCATAGTTAAAGCGTTTTTGCCTTTTGATTTCCCCCAGCCGAGGTCTGTTAATCAAAGACCTCGGTTTTTTTCATAGATTTTGCGCGGAAAATCCCGGCAGAATCAAAAAAACTGGCGGCAGGGGTGGGCAAAACGGCGGCGGGAGCGGACAGGCCGCGACAAAAAGGCGGATAAAACCGGGAAAACGGACAGGCGCGGGCGCATATGCTAAAATCAATCGGCAATCAAACGGGAGGTGTGCGCCATGCCGCGAGGAGGCAAAAGACCGGGGGCCGGAAGAAAGCCCAAACCGTTGGCTGACAAGCTGGCCGCCGGGAACCCCGGCCATCGCCCGCTGTCGGTGGTGGAGTTTGGCGGCAGTCCCGACCGGCCAAAGCCACCGGAATACCTCACGCTGATGGTCAAACACAATCTGCCAATTCCCTCGGCGGTGGATTTTTTCAACCGGACGCTGGATTGGCTAGAGCCGACCGGGTGTATGTATCTCGTCCCGCCGGAGAATATAGCCAACCACGCGCTTGCTAAATACTTTCTCACCGAGGCGGCGTATGCGCTGAATGGTACCGGCATGGTGGGGAAGAACGAGAAAGGGATCGGTGTGGTGTCCGGCTTCGCTAAGGCGTTTTTTGAGGCGCTGAAAATAACCACGCAGTCATGGGACGCGATCTATCAGGTGGTGGCGCAAAACTGCGTCAAGCGGGTGGAAGACCCGGAGAAAGATTGGCTGAAAGGGATGCTGACGGCCACGGCCCGAAAGTGAGGTGGACAGTTTGGATGGCGTAATAATGCGAAAAATATCAGTAGGCCAAATAAATCCGGCGAAATATAATCCCCGGAAAGATTTACAGCCGGGGGATGTTGAGTACGAGAAGCTGCTCCGCTCTGTGGAGGAGTTCGGGTACGTCGAGCCCATCATCTGGAACGAGCGCACCGGGAACATTGTCGGCGGTCACCAACGGTTTAAAGTGCTGACGCAGATTGGGTATGTGGAGATCGACTGTGTTGTTGTCGATCTGGAGCAGCAGCGGGAAAAGGCGCTCAATATCGCGCTCAACAAAATCAGCGGCGAATTCGACACGCCCAAGTTGGTGGAACTGCTCCGGGAACTGCAGGAAACCGGATTTGATGTGGAGTTCACCGGTTTTGAGACGGCTGAGATGGATAAAATGTACCAAGCCTATGAGCGGATGATCGGCGGCGCGGTCGAGGACAATTTTGACGCCGGTGCCGCCGTGGACGCGATAGATGAGCCGCTCACCCGGCCCGGAGATATCTGGCTGTTGGGCAAGCATCGCCTGATGTGCGGGGACAGCACCGACACCGGCGCGGTGGCGAAGCTGATGGACAGAGCGAAAGCGCGGCTACTGTTCACAGACCCGCCGTGGAACGTGGATTACGGTGGGCGGGAGCACCCAAGTTGGAGGCGGAGACATATTCTCAATGATAAGATGACCACCGAGCAGTTTGGTGAATTTTTGCGCAGTGCGTTCCAGGCGGGGGCAAGTGTCTGCGAACCGGGCGCTATGGTCTATGTGGTGATGAGCGCCGCCATGTGGGGAACCCTTATGACCGCTATGCCCGACAGCGGTTACCACTGGAGCAGCACCATCATTTGGGTGAAGGACTCCCAAGTGCTGTCGCGCAAAGATTACCACACGCGCTACGAGCCGATCTGGTACGGTTGGGTGCAGGGCGAGAAGCGCCTCTGCCCCCTGCAAGACCGCCAGCAGAACGATGTGTGGGAGATCGAGCGCCCGAAAAAGAGCGCCGAGCATCCAACCATGAAGCCGGTGGCACTGGTGGGCAGAGCGATCAATAATTCCTCCCACGCGAATGATGGTGTGCTGGATTTATTCGGCGGCTCCGGCACCACGCTGATAGCCTGTGAACAGGCCGGAAGAATCAATTACAGCATGGAACTCGATCCCAAGTTCTGCGATGTGATTGTTAAGCGGTATATTGAGTTTGTGAAGTCGGACGGCGGCGTGTTCCTGCTGCGCGATAATCAGCGCCTTGCATACAATGAGGTGGAGTGATGGACGATTTTAGGCGGCTGAAAAGTTATAAGCCCACCAAGTTTAAGGCCCCGGCCTCGGTCTACAAGGAGCGCTTCGCGGACGGCGTGGTCTACTTTATAAATAATCTACGGCACACCAAAGGCCGGTGGTACGGCGGTCCGTTTATTCTCATCGACTGGCAGGAGCGGATCATCCGGGACCTGTTTGGCATTGTCAACAAACACACCGAATGCTGCCAGTTCAGAACGGCATATGTTGAGATTCCCAAGAAGCAGGGTAAATCCGAGTTGGCGGCCGCGATTGCGCTCTTCCTCACTTGCGGGGATTCCGAACCGGGCGCGGAGATTTATGGGTGCGCGGTTGATCGCAGTCAAGCAAGTATTGTGTTTGACGTTGCCGTGCATATGGTCGACCAGTTCCCGGCACTCAAGCGGATGATTAAGCTAAATATACACCAAAAGCGGATGACTTTCAAACCGCTGGACAGCTTTTACCAAGTTGTTTCCGCTGAAACTTATAATAAGCACGGCCTCAACGCGCATGGGATTATTTTCGATGAACTCCATGCCCAGCCGGATCGCAAGCTGTTTGATATTATGACGCGAGGCTCCGGCGAAGCGCGGGAACAGCCGTTAACCTTTATCATCACCACCGCCGGGTATGACCGGCAGTCCATTTGCTGGGAGATGCACCAAAAGGCAATGGATGTGTTGGAGGGCCGGGATCGAGACCCATCATTCTACCCTGTAATATTTGCGGCGGCGGATGATGATGATTGGATGGATGAATCTGTTTGGCGCAAAGTAAACCCAAGCATGGGCATTACCATGAAAATAGACACCATGCGCTATGCCTTCGAGGATGCCAAGCGCAATCTTCCCAATGAAAACTTCTTCCGGCAGACCCGGTTAAATCAGTGGGTAAAGCAGTCCACCCGGTACATCCCGATGGACAAATGGGATAAGTGTGACTTTTGGTTTGATCCCAAGCGGCTGGAAGGTCGGGAGTGCTACGCCGGTCTTGATTTGTCGGCCACCACTGACGTTACCGCATTCGTGTTGGTGTTCCCGCCCGAAGATGAGGAAGATAAATACATCGTTCTGCCATTCTTCTGGATTCCAGAGGAGACGATGGAAATTCGTATCCGGCGCGACCACGTTCGATACGATCAGTGGAAAGCGGATGGTCACGTTATTGCAACCGAGGGTGACGTTATCCATTACGCTTTTGTTGAGAAGTTTATCGAGGATTTGGGCCAAAAGTACGACATAAAAGAAATAGCTTTTGACCCTTGGGGTGCGCGACAGATTACACAAAATCTTGGAGATATGGGTTTCCATGTAGAGGGTGTCGGGCAGGGGTATAAGTCCATGTCCCGGCCCACCAAAGAACTCATCCGGCTTATACTTGAGAAGAAAATCTCTCACGGCGGCAACCCGGTTCTGCGCTGGATGGCGGACAATATGATGGTGTCTATTGACCCCGCCGGGAACGTATAATCAACTAACGTGAAACGTGCTGAACAGAGCTTCGTCAAAAGAGTGATAAGCAGGCAAGATTCTCCTTAGTTTTCTTTTTAGCCACGCCCACTTCTTTTCAATCGGGTTCAAGTCTGGTGAATAAGGCGGCAAAAATAGAACTTCGCAACCATGGCATTGTGCCAACTTCGCAAGTGCAGATTTTCTGTGAAATGCCGCATTGTCAAGGATGATTACACTACCTCGCCCTACCTCT
>Ga0131853_10015132_pt1 | contig 14117 bp, 12 predicted proteins | sample TergutLab28metaG_FD_92764 | JGI IMG/M metagenome (GOLD analysis project Ga0131853, IMG submission 92764) | Labiotermes labralis P1 segment gut microbial communities from Petit-Saut dam, French Guiana - Lab288 P1 (version 2) (version 2) | ecosystem: Host-associated > Arthropoda: Insects >... | reverse complement strand
TGTCAATAAAATAGTTAAGGGAATTGAAGATTTTCTAAAAGATGCCGGATGATAGCTCATCGGGGTGGCCGGCCCTGTAACCTTTTTCGGCAATCCGCGGCAGCAGCTCCATCAACAACTCCGGCGCTCCGCACTGTGGTCAACTTGGGAAAAATCTGTATATTTGCAGCAGAAAGCCCTCTTTGCAGGTTGTAAATACATCGTCTTGTGAAAATCAATTATTAACATGAAACTAAATAAAATTTTAAAATATTCTATTGGTTTATTGTTGTTCGTTGCGTGCGCCTGCAATCAGATACAAAAACAGACAGTATGCGAGATTGTGATAGATGTGGGCAAAATAATTACCATCCCATTCGATTCACTAAACATCAAATATTTACAATATATCCCTTTAGAGACAAATGATGATGTATTGCTCTCGCATCATATCTCTAAAATGTTAATCTGTAACGATAGAATATATATCGCAGATTATCATGACTCGAAGTCACTTTTTGTCTTTGATTTTCAAGGGAAATTAATTTTTAAAATCAATCGCGTTGGAAGAGGCCCGGGGGAATACATTCATTTCTTTGATTTTAATGTTACGGAATCGGGAGATATCTACCTTTGGGACACCGCCCAATCCAAATTGATTAAATTTGGGCAGGATGGAAGTTTTCAAACGGAGGTGCAACTAAGCAGTCCGCTCATTAATTTCATGCTGTTTCCGAATAACCGCCTGTACGCAAACTGGATATTTGAGGATGGAGCCATGTCCGACGAATTGGCATATTATAACTGGGAAACAGGTAAATATCACCAAATACTACCTGCTACAACGTCGGATCCATTTAAATTTTTGCTATACACTTTTCAACACTTCTCCCAATCGCCTTATGGTTGCTATTACATCCCACGTTTTTCCGAAATAGCTTACCGATTGAATGAAGAAGATGTAATTCCTTATATCAAGTTTGAAAATATACCATTGCCGTCAAAATCGACCATTAAAGCATGGCAAAACGACATACGTGAAATGACTATGGACCGGGTATCGTTTAAAGATTTACATTCCATATTTGAAACCGAGGATTACATCAGCTTTGTTATGGAGTTCATGTCTCCGCAACAAATGGTATATCAAAAATCAACCAGCAATTGCTACAAAATAAATGACTTAAAAGAAAATATGGGTTTTGATAAAATTCAAGCATGTAACGAGGATACCTATTTTTCTATCATTTTGCCGGATGTGGAGGAGGCACTGCACGTCATCAAGAAAAATGCCCTGCATATGCCAAACAAAAAACAGCTAGATGAGCTGCATGCAGAATCTAATCCGGTAATAGTGGCATTTCGGTTTGAAACTCCTTAAAAGGATCAAATATGGCGGCGCTTCTCGTTTCTAAATATGGTATTTTTGGTTCTGCAAATTTTGCGTAAGTTTGCAGCCTTGCATATCGATTATGACCAAAGAAAAAATCATCATAGCCGTTGACGGATACTCTTCTACCGGTAAAAGCAGTTTTGCCAAAGCCATTGCCTCCCGCTTGGGATACACCTATGTAGACAGCGGAGCCCTGTACAGGACGATTACCCTTTTTGCCCTTGAACAGGGGTGGATTCAAGACCGGCAGATAGACGAATCCGCCCTCAAGGCTGCCCTTCCTGCCGTGGAGATTGGTTTTGACCGAGCAGGCGGCAACCGCGTATATCTGAACGGAGTTGACGTTTCTGCAAAGATTCGCTCGCTTGAGGTTTCGGAATGGGTCAGCCCCCTAAGCGCCCTTCATTTTGTTAGGGAACACGTAGATAAAATGTTGAAGGATTGGGGAAAGGAAAAAGGCATCGTGATGGATGGACGGGACATTGGGACTGTGGTTTTTCCTCAAGCCGAACTTAAAATTTTCATGACCGCCCGACCCGAAGTCCGGGCCCAAAGGCGGCACCGAGAATTGTTGCGAAAGGGCGATAAATCCACATACAAAGACGTCCTCGAAAACATCCGGAAACGGGATTTTTTAGACCAAAATCGCCCTAATGCCCCTTTGCGTCAAGCTCCGGACGCGCTTTTATTGGACAATTCCGATATAACCCCCCAACAACAAATGCAGTGGTTAGAACACATCATAGCGGAGCGCTGGGCTTAAAGTTGGGCATAGACCCCCACTCCGGATTTTGTTACGGAGTCATACGCGCCATTCAAGAGGCCGAGCGTTATTTGGCCCAATCTACTCCCCTCTATTCTTTGGGCGCCTTGGTACACAATAATGAAGAATTGGAGCGATTGCGCAAAATCGGACTGTCTACGGTGGAGCCGCATCAATTATCCTCCATAGCCGGACAAACCGTCATCATACGCGCCCACGGCGAGCCTCCGGAGACTTATATTCAAGCCCAAGAACTTGGCATCCGCATTATTGATTGCAGTTGTCCCGTGGTATTAAAACTCCAGCAAAAAATTAAGGAGGAATACCGCCGGATAAAGCCCTTGAACGGGCAAATCGCCATCTTTGGCAAAAAAGGCCATGCAGAGGTCAACGGTCTGATTGGACAATTGTTGGGAGACGCCCTTATTTTGGAAGACGGCAGCCAGATTGACCGGCTTGACTTTGAACGTCCAATCAGCCTTTTTGCCCAAACCACCCAAAATCCTCCCGCCTTTTTGGGGCTTTGCCGACAAATAGAAGAACAGTACCGCCTACGGGGCAGAAATCCGGAGGATTATTTTTGTGCATACAACACTATTTGCCAACAGGTAGCCGACCGTCTCCCTCTTTTACAAGCATTTGCAAAACAGCATCAGGTTATTGTATTTGTCTGCGGCAAAGAAAGTTCCAACGGACGGGTGTTGTTTCAGACCTGCCGGTCGGCCAACAGTCGTTCATACGCTGTAGAGAACGCGGAGGCGCTTTCCAAAAGCTGGTTTAACGCCGGGGATTCGGTAGGGATTTGCGGGGCCACTTCTACCCCAAAATGGTTGATGGAAAAAGTCGCCCACGCGGTTAGAGAAATGTAATGCGATGATGGTTGCCGATGTACTTTTTCCCATAGCCCTGCGGCGTTCCCTAAGCTATCGCATTACGGAAGAGATGGGCGCGACCCTTGCCGTTGGCGCCTTTGTCCGCGCTCCGGTGGGAAATCGCACTTTCTTGGGTGTCGTCCACACCATCCATCCATCCCATGACCCTGCTCGTCTGCCCAAACTCAAGTTCATCACCTCCATAGAATCGCATATCCCCCCCATCAGTCCCAAAAGATTGACGCTTTGGAATTGGATTTCTGATTATTACATGTGCAGCATGGGCGAGGTGATGAAAGCGGCCGTTATTCCCGACCTGCTGACACGGAACACGCCTGCACCCTCCGGCAACCATCATCCGGCAGAACCTCCCTCCCCCACGTCCGTTCCGGCTCTTTCTCCCCAACAGGCAGAAGCGTTGGGGCGCATTCGAGAACAACTCCGACCCGCTCAAGTAGTGTTGTTTCAGAGTGCGCGCCAAAGAAAAGAGGTCTACTTTAACCTGCTGCATCAAGCGTTGGTTTCGGGGACAAGCGTACTCTTTTTGTTGCCCGAAATAGGGGTCAGCGAGCAATTCTATCCCCAACTTAAATCGCTGTTTGGAGAGAGGGTTTTCCTCTTTCACTCCGGTCAAACGCCCGCACAACGGCGAAACATGTTGCAAAATATAGCCCGACAAGCCGGTCCGGTTATTGTAACGGGGTTACGCTCCTCCCTTTTGCTGATTGATTTGGAAAAATTTGGCCTTATTATTGTGGACGAGGAGCAGGATATATCTTACAAACAAACCGACCCTGCCCCGCGCTTTCATGCAAGGGACTTAGCCGTTGTTGCAGGAAAGCTCTACAACGTACCGGTATTATTGGGAACCTCCTGCGCCGGTTTAGAAAGCGAATACAATGCGCGAACCGGCAAATATGCGTCCGTCAAAATAGAAGAATCCAAACTTGCCCTGCCGCGAACAGAGGTGATAGACACATTCAAGCTCTCTAAAAAGAAGGAAATGGAAGGAATGATTTCCCGTCCCCTTTTGCAGGCGCTGACCCAAAACCTTGCCCAACAAAAACAAGCCCTCCTTTTTAGTCGGCGCTGCGCCTTGTTGCTGGAGCAGTTACAGCCCTTACTGCCCGCTGCGCGAATCGCCCGTATGGATGAACCGTCTACTCCGGCGGCGCTCCGGCGCCTGTTGCAAAGATTTGCCCAAAAAGAGATTGACTTGCTCATTGGAACGCAAACCATACACAAAGGCTTAGAGTTTAACAACATTGACGTAGTCGGCATTTTGGAAACCGACAGACAGCTTTCCCGACACGATTTTAGAGCGCATGAGCGCGCCTACCAAATATTCACCATGTTATCTCACCGTATGGAGGATGCGCCTCTCGTTATACTCCAAACCGCACAAGCCAATACGGACTTTTTTAGGCATTTTGCACAAGGAACTGTCGAAAATTTTATTTTGGAGCAACTGCAAGAGCGAAAAGACTTTGGATACCCCCCTTTTACGCGCTTGGTGGCATTGCGTTTTAAACACCGGATTCCCGAAGCCGCACTTGAGGCTGCCCAACAATTTTTACAGGAATTGACCCAAACCGGCATGAGCCATATCAGCGGCCCCTTCTCCTCCTACATCCCAAACGCCAAACTCCACACCCAACTGCTTTGGATACACCTGCCGCGCCATCCAAATGGAAACGCGCTTAAAAAGAGGCTTTACGAAAAGACCACGACCTATAAGTCCCCCCAAATGGTTATTCAGATTGATGTGGACCCTTATTGATTTGCTTTAACCACGCTTTAAACATGGGGTCTTGCAACTCTATTTCGTTCTTTGGGTTGATATCAATAATTTCGCGTTCGAGTAAACTTTTGCGCAAACGCGGAATAGCAGCCGATGTGCCTAAGTTGTATTTTGCGAGCGTACATTGCGAACTCAATTGTTTTTCACCGGCTAATATGGCTTTCAACAGGTTGCGTTGCATGGTAGACAAACTCTCAACGATATTTATAAAAAGTAAACTTAATTGATTGATAATATTTTGTTTGGCGTTTATTATCTCGTCCTCTGAACATTCTCGGTCACACAACAGCCAACTTTGTTGAGCAAGTTGTTGGACGTAATAGGGGTGATTTTCGGCCAATTCAGCTATCAGCCTTGCATTTTTGCCGCTTATCCGCTTATTGGTATCTTTAAAACGTCTTGTTATAAAATCCTGCCAAACAGATGTTTCAATTTTTTCTAAAAACATCAAATCGCCAAATTTATAAAAAGGCATGGAGTAGTTGGAAAAAATACCCAACAACATGTGCCGCTTACTGCCGTAGAGGCAATAACCCACATGCGCATGTTTTTGCCAGTGAGCGCGCAGTTTTCGCTGAAAAGCCAAAGGCTCTTTAAATTCCGAGATGGTTTGAAATTCGTCAATACAAACAATGAGGCGTATTTTTCTCTTTATGGCGATGCGTTCAGCTAAATGGAGCATATCATCGGCATGTTTTCTCAAGCCTTCCCATCCCAAACCAAAAGATATTTCGATGTTTTCGTTAGAAAAAGAAATTGTCGGAATAAGTTGAGAAAGAAATTGTTTGGCATTCTCTGCCATTTCTTCCCATTTAGAGGAAGTGGCATCTAAAACCGACTTCACTAATGCCAAATAGAAACCCTCCTCGTTACGTACATTAAATACATCTACAAAGGCTACCTTCACATGCTTATTTTCGCTCGTTACCAACTGAGAGACCTTATTCACCAATGATGTTTTACCCCACCGGCGAGGTGATATGATGGTAGTGTTGGTAAGGGAAACAAAGTTATTTTTTAACTTTTCGACCTCTTTTTCCCTGTTGGTAAAGTCATTATTTTCTGCAATTTTCCCAAATACAAATGGTATATTTTTCATGGCGTATAACAATTTTGCGACAAAGATAGCTAATAAAAATGTAACTAACAAAAATGTAACTAACAAAAATGTAACATCACATCAGCCGTCAAATCTGAAATTTTCTCCCCACCACTACCAAAAGGCTTTGAGGCAGGATTTCAAAGGTAAAAGGAGCGTAGCCCAAGGCTTCCCCGTCAATTTCAATCGGACTGGGAGGCCAAGTCTCTATGCGAATCATCCGCCCTTGGGCATGCAACACTTTGGGGTATTGATAGATTTGGCCGTCAAATAAATGCTTGAAGTTACGAATCATCCATATCTTGCTTGCCTTGCGGATGAGGGTCATGTCTAACAAACCGTCGTTTACTTCTGCATAAGGCATTTGAATCATGCCTCCTCCGTTGTACTTGCCAATGCCCACGGTGGCCGAGAAAATCTTACCGTCAAAAAAGAGCCGGCCATCCACTTCTACCCTAAACCTTGTGGCCCTGTAACCCAGCAGCACCCTAAGCGCACTGGTCAGATAGAGCCACTTACCCTTGCGGCCTTCATCCCTCAATCGGTTATATTTGCGATTTACCATAGCGTCAAAACCCAATCCGGCCACATTAGCCATATAACGAATATGGGAAATCCGGGTTTCCACAAAAGAGACCCTGCCCACATCCTGCAAGACCGTCCTGTACTCGACCATAGCTTGAACCGCCTCGTTGTAGGTATGGGGGATGCCAAACATCCTCACCCAGTCATTGCCGGTTCCGGTTGGAATCACAGAAAGGGTAACTTCCCAAGGAGCTATTTCCTTTTGATGGAAAATGCCGTTCACCACCTCATGCACCGTGCCGTCTCCCCCAACCACCACCAAACGGCGGTATCCATCCCGTAAAGCCTTTACCGTAAGCTCTACGGCATGGTATTTGTGTTCGGTAAACACACAGGTAAACACAATGCCCGCCTTGTTCATCTGATTCGAAATCACAGGCCAGTCGGTCAAACCTCGGCCCCGACCCGCTTTGGGATTCACAATCACCATCCAAGCAATCTGTTGCGCCATATTAAAGACATAAAAACATCATACAAAAGTAAGAAAATACCGTTAGCTGGAAAAGATTTCGTATTTTTGCCTCGATATACACCAAAGAATATTCCATGGGAAAGATTATTGCCATCGCCAATCAGAAGGGAGGGGTGGGAAAAACCACCACCGCCATCAATTTAGCAGCCTCGTTGGCTGTTATGGAGAAGAAGGTATTGTTGGTCGATGCAGACCCTCAAGCCAATACCACATCGGGACTCAACATTGACCCCAACTTGCTATCTAACAGTCTGTATGAATGTCTTATAGGAAAAGCAACCATTGAGCAGGTGTTTTGCGATACTGCCATAGAAGGGCTTAAATTAGTGTCTTCGCACATTGACTTGGTGGGCGCCGAAATAGAAATGCTGAACCTGCCCCAGCGCGAGGGTATTTTAAAACAACTGCTCACAACCGTTTTGGACAGTTATGATTACATTATTATTGACTGCTCTCCCTCCTTGGGATTGATTACTGTCAATGCTCTTACGGCGGCCCATTCGGTGATTATTCCCGTACAATGCGAGTTCTTTGCTTTGGAAGGTCTTGGCAAATTGCTCAATACCATTAGAATTGTGCAGGCGCGCTTAAATCCGACCTTGGAGATAGAAGGCTTCCTCTTAACCATGTACGACGCCCGTCTGCGTCTGGCCAATCAAGTGGTAGAGGAGGTGCGCCAGCATTTTGGAGACATGGTATTCCAAACCGTAATCCAAAGGAATGTACGCCTAAGCGAATCTCCATCCCACGGCAAACCGGTTATTTTATACGATGCAGCTTCCATGGGAACCAACAACTACCTTAGTTTGGCTAAGGAAATCATAAGAAAAATAACTTAACCATTAAAATATCAGGATAATGGCCAAACAATTTGCATTGGGAAAAGGACTCGGAGCGCTTATTTCGGACGCAGACGCTCAAGCCTCTCGGTCGGCAAGAAGCGCGTCTCCTTCCGCTGATTCTGAAGGACTCAGCAGTGTTCCCTTAGCCAATATCGAAGTCAATCCTTTTCAACCCCGCAAAGATTTTGACCAAGAGGAGTTGGAAAAACTCGCAGATTCCATGCGCAGCTACGGCCTCATTCAGCCCATTACATTAAGGCTTACGGAGTCGGGAAAATACCAAATAATCAGTGGAGAAAGGCGATTTAAAGCGGCTCAGATGGCCGGACTGACCCAACTCCCCGCCTACATCCGTCAAGCCGACGACCAAGCCATGCTCGAAATGGCTTTGGTAGAAAATATTCAACGCAAAGATTTGAATGCCATAGAAATATCCATGAGTTTTCAACGCTTGATAGAAGAATGTAACCTCACTCAAGAAGCCATGGCAGAACGGGTGGGCAAAAACCGCGCCACCATCACCAACTACCTTCGCCTGCTTAAATTGCCGGTTGAGATTCAATTAGCCCTTCGTCAAGATTTTATGAGTATGGGACACGCCCGGGCCTTGCTGGCGGTAGAAGATTCTGCCCGCCAATTGGAGTTGGCCGACCAAATCCTTAGGAAGGGACTTTCCGTACGCCAAGTCGAGGCCTTGGTGCAAACCGAGAAAAAGCCCAAGCCGGCACGCAAAGAAACAGACGACTTGCCCGAATCTTATTTTCAGCTTATAGAAAAGATTGGACAACACTTTAACAATAAAATCAGTGTAAAACGAACGCCCCAAGGCAGCGGAAGCATCACCATTCATATTGCCAACGACAGGCAGGTAGAACATTTCCTCCGCGCATTGGAGTCCATCAAACCATAAATCGTGTACCGGACCCTCTGTTCCCTCATATTATGTATATTATTTGCGCTTCCACTATACGCGCAGTTTGGATTGAACAGCGGTTCCGGCCTAAACGCCCCCTCTACCCAAAGCGCCGACACCACCGGACAATCGGTACCGGCGGCTCCCCCTTTTAAAATCAAAACCTACTTCAGCTCCTTAGTCATGGTAAGGGACTCTTTAGGAACGGGAAAAGTCCCCAAAGACACCTTAACCATCGGCAGGATGTTTAGCGCATCCGTGGTCTTGCCCGGCTATAGCCAATTATACAACCGGCAGTATTGGAAGGTGCCCATAGTATTAGGCACAATCGGCACCGGTCTTTACTTTGGTTATCAAAATAATATCAAATATTTAAATACCGACGAGGACCGTTTTGCCCGCAACCGGAATTTGTTTTACGCGGGTGCGGCTTTGGCTTGGTGGGGCACGTTAATGGACGGAGCCATCAACTACAAATCCGTAGCTCCGGTCTTGCCCGGAAGGGCTGCCCTCTATTCCGCCCTGCTCCCCGGCTTGGGACAGGCCTACAACGGCGACTACTGGAGGATTCCCATTTATTGCGGAGGCCTCATGACATTCGGATACTTTATACACTTTAACCACACGCACTACCAAAGATACAGGAACGATTATAACAATTCCCGCAAAACCCCTTCGGAATACGCAGGCCACCATTCGTCCGAGAACTTGAAATGGTACCGCGACACCTACCGGCGTTACCGCGACTACTGTATCCTTGGAGGTATTCTGCTGTACGCAATCAATATTATAGATGCCAATGTTTTTGCCTACTTGCAGGATTTTGACGTCAGCGACGACTTGAGCCTGCACATCCGGCCCGGTTTTATCGAATCCCTTCCCACCCGCTACGCATCGGCCGCTCCACCCGTGTCTATAGGCCTCAGCATGAGCCTGCATTTTTGATGAAAATAAATTATATACATATGAAAAAAATCCTTCTTATCTCTTTGTTTTTCACGCCCCTTATATCTCTAACCGCCCAAAATACGGTCAGAGGTACCCGCCAGCAACTGATTAGGGAAATCCTCTCCCTGCGCCAAGAAGTCACTGATTTAAAAACCCTGCTTGACCAAAGCATTGTGCTTTCCGACACCATTACCGCCAACGATACGCTTAATTACGGAAACCTGTTCTTGGACTACACAGAAAAGGAAGAGCTATTGGCCGATATAAGTACAGACAGCCTACTGTCTCTGTTTTACCTGCAACGCTCTTTGCACCATAACAGCCATAACGATTTCTATAATTTGGACATTGACAACCTCAATGTCGTGGCAGACCTCCCCGATTCGGTATACATCAGCCGACTCAAGGCGCTCAATTCTGTCATTACCCTTCCTTACAACTCTACCGTTCGGAACTCCATTGTGTTTTACACCCAAAGAATGATGCCTGACAGGATTCCTACTATTTTGGGATTAGCCACTTATTACATGCCCATTTTTGAAGAAATCTTTGACCAACACGATATGCCGTTGGAACTTAAAGTCATGGCCATCATAGAATCGGCCTTAAATCCCGTTGCCGTATCTCGGGCAAGGGCAAGGGGTATGTGGCAATTTATGCACCAAACCGGCCTCCAATACGGCCTCACCATTAACTCTTATGTAGACGAGCGTTACGACCCCATCGTTTCCGGACACGCCGCCGCCAAATACCTCAAAGACGCCTATACCGTCTATGGAGACTGGGCTTTAGCCATCTCTTCTTACAACTGCGGCATGGGGAATGTAAACAGAGCCATTCGCCGCGCCGGGTCCCGTGAGTTTTGGGACATCTATCCTTTTCTCCCCAGAGAAACACGGGGATACGTGCCAGCTTTTGTAGCGGCGCTGTACACCTTGAACTACTACAAAGAACATGGAATCAAACCAAGACGCATAGAAATGCCTGCTCATCTCGATACTTTTCATATATCCCAAAGGCTGCATTTTGAACAGATTGCAGAATTTACAGGAATCTCTGTAAGCGAACTGCGCGACCTCAATCCGCAATACATTCGGGATGTCATTCCCGGCAAGCCCTATATTTTACGCCTTCCCCATCAATATACCTCCCTCTTTATAGACCATGAACAAGAGATATATGCCTTCAAGGCCGATACCTATTTCAACCCTATCTTATTGGCCCAATCCCGCCCTGCGACTACTACCAGTAGCAACCAAATCATACATACGGTAAGGTCGGGAGAAACTTTAGGTGGCATTGCCCTTAGGTATAGGGTAACAACATCCGACATACAGTATTGGAACAACCTAAGAGGAACCCTAATCCGCGTAGGGCAAAGGTTGAGCATTTATCCCAGACAGGCGCCGGCTGCTGCCTCTACCTCTACTTCCACTGCTGCCTCTACTTCTGCCGCTGCCCGTACCACCACCGCCACCGCCACCGGTAATGCCTCTGCAAACAACCAAAGCGCCACCTACCAATGGCATACCATACAAAGAGGCGAGAGCCTGTGGCTGATTGCCCAAAACTACAATGTCAGCCTCAACGACCTAATGGAACTCAACGGCTTGAATAGAAATTCCCGAATCCTTGCCGGCAACAGGCTCAGAATTAGGAGATTGTAAGAAAACAGCCCCCCTACCACGAATACCTAAACTGAAATTTGAGGTCGGATTCCCATAGGGAGCGACCGGGCGGGGCGGAGCCGAGGGGTGTTTGGCCGACAAATAACGGGTCATCGCTCCCCGGAGCCAAAAGTCGAAACGCCGGTTGGGGGTATAGCGCAGGTTGAGATAGCCCCTTAGTCCGTAGCCGTAAAGGGGAGGAAAAGAAAAGCCCTGCATGGCATCGCGCTCGTAGGCATAAATGCGGGTAGACCAATCCTTGGTGCGAAAGATAGCCATGCGGCCGCTCCCGCTTAGGGGAAATTGTTTGGGTGCATAGATTGCATCCGACAACAGCGCCGCTCCTCCTGCCGGAGGCTTTTGGTCCGAACTATAAAGCAAACAATACTCCAACCTGTGGGAAAACTGCCAGTCTCCTCCTTTTCCGTATTGGACATGCAGCCTGCTTCCATAACGGTCGCTCAACACCAATGGCAAGCGACTTCCCGACTCGGTATATCTGTAATCTAATTTGATGTAATACAATCCGTTGCGTCCAATGTTTCTGCTTAACTGAATCATGGCCCTCCGCGCCTGAGAAGGAGCGCCTACGTTATACCGCAGCCACGGAAAATAGCACCATTCCCCCGAAAACAACAACCGCCAACGCATCCATGCACATTCAAAACTGCCGGTCAAAGCATGTTCATTAAACGGCCTGCTGTTTCGGGAGTAGGCTCCGGAAAAAGGCGCTGTGTAGCCTTTGCCGTAATTCCGGTACAAAAGACCTGCTTCCAAACCGTCTCCTCCATCCCACAATACCCCAAATATACCAGCCATTTGGGCGCGGGCATCCACCGCCCATTCTCCAAAAACACGCCAATCGCCCCATACGGCCAAGCCATCTATGCCCAAACTGCCAAAGGGCTGCCTGCGTGATTGGTAGCGATTGTCCGCTCTTATGGTCGTGGCATTTTTATGGTCGTAGGTATAGCCTAAGGCCGTACAACCGATTTTTATCCGGTCTAAGCGCAAAGAAATATTGCCTCCGGCTATGTATTCGCCCAAATTACGCCGTCTTTCCAATTCTGTGGCCGTCCGGTGCAATCCGGTGCGCAACAAAGAGGTAAATCCATCCGCAGTGATACGGGCGTCTACCTTTTTACTTGAGCCAAACAAAGTGGCCCTTATGCGCCCCCATTCATAAGTCGCCCCTGCACCCCTAAAAAACATGTATTCATTACTTCCCGTATAGGCCGTGAGGCCCATTTCGCTCCGCCTCAAGTTTTGCACCGGCCCCAAGCCGCTCATGGAAAATCCGTTCCAAGCCACCAATCCCTGCCCAAAGCGTACCGTATAATCACCCGCTACGATTCGCCTCCAACGTCCGATTTGGTTAAGTTGCAGGTGAAAAGAAATAAAATCAATCCAAATACCTTGGCTGAATAACGGCTCTCCCGCATCATGGTCTAAGGTGAGCCCCCATTGCAACCTGTTGGCCGAGCTAAAACGGTAAAACATACTGGCGCTTGGATTCCAGTCGGTTCCGGATGCTGATTTTGTTCTGAACAAGACCAACTGCCTCCCCCTGCGTACTAATTCCGCCAAACGAAAAGGCTCGGCCTGCCCGGGCCTCCAAAGTTTTACATAAGGGTCCAACCATGCGTCCGCCGTGGAGTCGTAGGCCGGAAGCAAGTTAAGTTCCTCCCACGAAAACAAGGGCCCATAGGCTTCGTTATAGGCCATAAGCTCCCCGTAAAGGTCTGCAAATTCTTCAATTTTAGAAACTACCGTATCACGCCGTACCAGCGTATCGCGTTTTACCTGTGCGGTCAGCGTTTCCACCCCGCATATGCCGGCAACCCATAGGCCCGACATCCATATCCATCGCCTCATCCCTTCTCTTTACATTGATGCCTATATTTGTACGCTTTTTAATTCTTCGTTAGCCTTTAACACTTTATTGGCTAAATCCTTTTTGAAGGCGCACATCTTTTCCATGAGGGAAGCGTCTCCCAAAGCAAGGATTTGCAGGGCCAAAATAGCCGCGTTTTTAGCTCCGTTCAAGGCTACGGTGGCCACCGGTATGCCCGCCGGCATTTGCAGAATAGACAACACCGAGTCCCAACCATCTATGGAGATGGACGATTTGATGGGCACGCCGATTACCGGCAGCGGCGTCATGGCGGCTATCACTCCGGGAAGATGCGCAGCGCCGCCTGCACCGGCGATAATCACTTTTACCCCCCTTTCGGCGGCTCCTTTGGCAAACCGGAGTACATCTTCGGGTACCCGATGCGCAGAAAGCGCCTGTAGCTCAAACGGCAGTTGCACACTCTTTAAAAATTCGGCAGCTTCTTTCATCACCGGAAGGTCGGATGTGCTGCCCATTACAATTGATACTATTGGTTTTATATCCATAAATGAGTTATTTGTATCTTATTTTTTAACAAAAGACAAAATTAATACTTATTTTCGCAGTTCCAAGCATTCCGGCTTGGAAATTGTTAAATTTATCTATTTTTAAATTTTTATATGGATTCTATACATTTGCACGACAAAAAATTTAAACTTTTTATCCCCGCCCACCAAATACATAAGGCCATTGACGCCATGGCAGACCAAATGAATCGAGATTTGAAAGGAGAGGAACCGCCCATATTTTTAAGCGTACTCAACGGCGCTTTTATGTTCACCGCCGACTTGGTGCGCAAGATGGAATTTGATGTGGAGCTGTCGTTTATCAAGGTGGCCTCTTATCGGGGGACACAGTCTACCGGCAAAATAGAGGAGATTATAGGACT
>Ga0131853_10015131_pt1 | contig 14117 bp, 8 predicted proteins | sample TergutLab28metaG_FD_92764 | JGI IMG/M metagenome (GOLD analysis project Ga0131853, IMG submission 92764) | Labiotermes labralis P1 segment gut microbial communities from Petit-Saut dam, French Guiana - Lab288 P1 (version 2) (version 2) | ecosystem: Host-associated > Arthropoda: Insects >... | reverse complement strand
TATTTTTATAACCGATAATAAAAGTGTTTACAGCGCGATACAGACTGGGCTTTTATACTTTATACACCGTGTGTCCTATATATATATATATATATATATATATATATATATATAGGACAGGCGTACTGCTATTCCCCAGAGTACGCTTTTTATATATTTAATCAACAAATATATTATTTAATTATTTTTTTAAACTTTCACCGTCTTCGTTTATTCCTCCACAAAATGTCGTGTATTTCCTAACGTAAACCTTCTTGGTTCATAAAATATTTACATTGTACATAAATGGTGTGCTAAACTATAAATGTCCAGCTTCAGGGCCAAAGGGTTAAATAAAGCAGTCTGCGCTTCGTCTTTAAATGATTACACATCCCCTGCATAACCTTGGAACTTGTATACGCTGATGTCATTGACCATGCGAATTATTATTAATCATTAGAAAAACTGGTATCATGTGTTCGGATGCTCTGCAAGCGTGAAAAAACAGCTGTATTTTGTGTGTGTTTATGTTGTCCTGTGTAGTTGGGAGCCATGGACCGATCCCCTGTCTAACGAGCCGTACCAAATGCATTTAGTCCTGAATCTCATGTGATCGTAAATTCTGTTGCGTGAAAAATGAAAAAATCCTGTTTGTTTTATGAGAACAAGTGGCTGGCGCGCTCTGTGCGGAAACTAGCTCATCCTTAGACTGCACTGCGACACAGCAGAGTAGGAGAAGATGCCGAATGCACAAGGCGAATCTGAAATTAGCAAAGACAGGCGAAGTGGGCTGTCTGTTGTGAACAGTGTATCAGAATAATCCTGCAACCTAAATCCTCGTGTTCCCTTTGAGATGCCGACAGTTGTAGAGTCAGCTTATAAGCTGCTTACCTTATATGAGTACCAGAGGTTCATTACCGTGTTCACAACACCCCGTAACTGAACCCTACCCTGAGCCACTTAAATCCAGCCGGCTCCTTCATAACCTATTGCCTTCACACCACAGTAAATATTTTCCTCCCATATACGCTAATGTCTCCCAAGTGGTCTGTACCCATCAGGCAGGCACGCTGACCAGAATTTGGTATGAATTTGTCACATGTCCCATGCGTGCTACTTTCCCGCCAGATCAGTCTACTGTACACAGCTGTCTGGTCTCAGACACGTTTAATCTGCGTTATAAATTTAGTGTAACAGACCAAGTCTCACGAGCATAACAATGGACAGATTCAGTATTTCATATGTTTGAAACTTTGTGGTTTCATTAAAATTAGAATTTGGTTTTGATTTTTGGTCACGAGACAGGACGACAAGTTTTCCGCGAAACTAAACTGTCCATAACGTTGTAGTAATATTGGATTACTTATAGATCGCAAATATTTCAGTTTTTCCTCTTTTTAGGAATTTCTTATCAATGTTTTACATTATTTGTGTTGATGGAGCATGTGTTAAACGTCTATATTTTGCTTTACACCTTTAAGGAATACAGAATGCTAAGAGTATCTCATAGTAATCCACTATAAGAAACTTTGTGGACCAGGCGTGATTAGAACCTCTACTAAAGTTTTCCGGAATTTTTAATAGATCCTCAGATTTGCCAACCAGTCACGTAGTTTGTCATAGTCAGTGGTCAGTTGTAGGACCGTCTTGTTAGATGTAGGCAGTACGCCAGCCGTCGCGGGTGAAGGTTATGTTGAAATCGACTGTGGTGTTTTGTTCCAAAGGGACAAAGCAGAGAAACGAATAAAGGGAGACGAGAAACACTGTTTTCAGTGTGACATGACCTTGCGTGCCACGCATGCGTCAGGGGAACAAGTCTATTTGAAAAAACCCACGCACCGGCGACGACAGGCTTTCATGTTTGTCGTTTCCATGGTGATCCGACGCGACGCGACGCCGCAACTCGGGGTGACCGGGGAGGAAATGCCAAGGATGGACACTGACCCGGCCCAGATGGCCTTGCTACGGGCACCACGCCTCGTCATAGCAGTGCACAACGTAGTGTCTGGGCTGGAGCAACCGCGTATAGCGTCTTGCCACATATTTGCATAACTAAAACTGATGGCGTGCTTTGGTCTGTTGGCGAAGTGAGCTTAGTATTACTTTACCATTACATAACTGCAGTTCTAAAAATTGTAGGAACACTGTCGATACCATACATCTTCCCTGCAATGGATATACACAAATGAATTTGTTATCAACAAATTGCGCAACAAATTTTACTTATCAACATATGGGGGACTACTGCAACATGCTTCGGCTGTTTCTTGTAGCCATCCTCAGGGAGTACTAATATACAAAGATTATACTACGTACGGAGTGACAGCTTGTCAACGTACGGGACTTACCAGCCAAGAATTTCGAAGAGAATTATACAAATTTCAGATATTTGGATGAACTTGATTTTGAGTCCAGTATAATGTTAGCATATATATATATATATATATATATATATATATATATATGAATGTAACGTAGTTCAACCGACAGATTTCTATTGATGATAGAGGAGGTCATGACAGGGGATTTGGGAATAGGAACCAGCGTCCGAAAATGCTTAGTTCGGATGCTACATGTAGAACCACGAACAAATGCGGTTTGGATATATAAATTGCATGTCGCTGTGGAACTTGGTAGTCTGATACTTAATATTACTGTTCTGGGCGTGGCATTATGTGAAATATAAGAAAAGCTGTTGTTTAGGAAGAATCAAACTTACATCTGAAATGTTTCTTGCAATAGGTTTATGACATTGCTGTATTAGATTTAGGAAACATTTCTTCGTTTATTTTCATTTTTTATTTCCATTTCGCCTGTAAATTTCATTTTTTTAATCAGTTCTTTATTTAACATAACTCCACATCTAGAACAATAAAAGTATGTACGTGGCTATAAAGTTCCAGAACAACAAGCACTTTATTCTTCCAACCCGATCGTTTTCATAGTTCTGCGCTTAGCGGCCGAATTAAGCATTTCCATGTATTGATTTTCATCCTGAAATACACTTATTTGATCTTCTCTCATTCCTAGAAATACGTCCGTTTAATAACGTTATACACTTTTATATATTGTCAACATTATATGTTAATATGTTAAACTAAAGTTATAATAGCATGTTTGTAGTATGTCTTACCATTTACTGTAGACGAAATCAAATGTGAAATTTGAATGAAAGCATCACGATGTGCTTATAAACGTAATGTGAAATGTTAGCTCCATATGTGTGTGTGTGTGGGGGGGGGGACTATAAGAAATAGCCAAAACATGCTGAAATAGTCTTCAATGTGAAATATGTTACGCAATTTCTTGCCATTGTATTAATTTATTGTATGAACACTGGCAACGCATTTGGGAGTTATTTTATAACGTAATCAACAGTTAATAGTGACTCGGTACAGCGTAGTCAGTAAAGTGACCTTAAACGGGTTGGACGACCCATGTTCAGTTCCTGGCAATGGTAAGAATTTTTCTCTTTGCCACAGAGTATAGACCAACCTCTTATCCAAAAGAAACCGGAGAGGGGGCTAAACCGACTGGGGCGTGAAGCTTAATACACACCTTGGTCTAGTGTCGATGTTACGACTGTGTTAAGGGGATTTGTATCTCCGTTGACCTACGTGACTTAATGGCTTTGTGCTTTGACGCAAGGAACAGTACAGGTTGTCTACATTGTCTGCCGTCGGTGCTGTATTTTGCAAATACGATAATCCGGATGTTTTCAGATCTGTCAGTATAATGACCACCATTCACTTGATAACGAAGGTGGATTCCGAAACGATGTCTGTATCCAGTATCCGACAATGGATAGTGTTCTGCTATGAGTACAGTGTCAAGTTACAGAAAACTTAAAATGATGCGGAAGCCAACCGTTCCTTGATTGTTTAAAGTCCGTACATAACATAGTAGGGTCTGCCTGTCATGTTCCTGTGTCCATCTGCATGTTTCGTCCCCCAAACCATATAATGAATTTTCACAAAATTGTGTATGGGAAATAATCATTAAAATTTGTAAGACGAATGTCATTTTGATCCGCGTTATTTTACTTTAAGCCTACTATAATATATAACACTCAATTCACATTTTATTTCAGTTTTCCATAAACGCCTCCTTTTAAATAACGAATGCCCGTCAGTAGCTTTAATTTCAAATATTGTTGATGTGGTACATGTTACCTCTTGACATGCTACGCACAATAAACTCGTTTATGGAATCTGTAACTTCTGTTGATATTTAAAACTCTGGTAACACCAACAGATGTACAGTTCTACAGTCTGTGTATTCCATAGTGCTGCGTTAGTGTTATATAATTTCTCTTGGTGTTTTGGTAATGATGGATAATTTTTTGTTTGTTGAGCATTTATCACCTTCACATAAATATGTTATTGTAAGCAGGTTCAGTAAAATAAAGCGTATTGCTTAGTCGCTCAACAGATTCTGGTTTACGTAAGAATAATCTGGAAACGCTAATTTTTGGCACCGTAAGGAATTTGTCTCGCATTTACGGCTCGGCCGTCGATGGGGTTCGTGCTTCCAGTTTCTGCTCACTCCTGGTTCCCGGGTTGACATATGAAATATGGTACTGCGACATGTTTTGATACATTTATTCAGTTCTTGGTTTGTGTGTACGTGTGTCGTGTGCGACGCTTCTTTCGTGAGACTGTTTCTTACTTAGGTATTAATTCTTTAACTAATTAATTAGTTTATTTTTTAACGACGCTGTCAGTAACTCATTTTATATAACGTCTAATGATTGGATGACTAGTTAGTAATGAAATGGAAACAGTATGGACGGGAAATGCCGTTGTCTGAATTAATATAACTTACTGACTTTTTTTCTGGGAGCCTGAGGGAACTCACGACGAACTGTAGTAAGGATAGTCTGTGTCCCGGCCTAGCCTTGAACAGACCACCTCCCGGATAAGTCACAAAACGTTATTGCTGGCGCTTCTTAAATGTTGTACACCCGCCGGCACTGAGCTGTGAACGCCACTGCTATCGACGCATCTTCTGCCTGCCTGTCCTCGCATATTCGTCCTACTGCTACAGGGCTGGAGGCTTTTAATTATAGCAGGTTGAGTGGGTGTGCGTTCGCGACGCACGGCGTAGCTCAATAATATTAGAGGGACAGCCTCCGTCTTCAGGGTCGTGCGGGTGTGTGCTTCGGCGATCAGGGAAGTAGGTACTATCGAAAGGATGAAACACTGGAAATTTGTGAGTGTATTACTGTCATCTTCGGCATCGTGAAACAAATCACTGGAGTACGCAGTCTTCAGTGGTTTGTACATTCTCAAGCAGTCGCACTTTGTCGTAGTAATGATGAAAGAAAAATATTTGTCCGTGCTACTTTACGTATGGCGACCGACTGAGTGGAACCGTACTAACTCACGTCCGTCACCAGTATTTCATGTACCACCGTGACTTTCTTGACATATGTGGCTGCGACTTCCGTGACTCTCAGGTGACGGAGGAGGGTCTTCTTTCTCGGTCGGCCCGTCATTCTCGAAGGACCTTGCGTAATCCTGACTGGTTAAAATTAATTAAAACTTCTCTGGGAACGAAACGCTCACAGGGAGAAAAGTTGAAAAACTGAGGTCATAAAGTTTACAGTCCAACCTTTTCTAAATTTAGGGTCCGTTGGGATTGCCAGTAATTAATTTTTCGTTCGTCAAAGCATAATGTCCAAATGACCTTGTCCTGCGGAACGAAGTAACTTAAATGTCACAACTGGACAGAAACGAGTGAAGCGTGGGAAGCTACAGGGTGCATGTACAAATCAGGTTGAAGACAGAGCTGCATTGATGATCACTTATACTTCCATTTTTATGCGTGATTCCAAGGCCTCCGGCCCGGTATAAATGAGATATTCGCTCTTCTGGGATGTTACCCAGCATTGTTTAGTTGTAAGTTACTACCACTCAGCGTTGTGTAACGTAGAGCGAAGATCTCGCTTTCAGTTTTGTCCAACTTGATTTTCTTAGAATTTGCCTTAGTTCACATACACTAAGGGGTGACTTTTGGGGATTTGAACCCGATTTTCAGCTGCGCTGACGTTGGGTATTTCTTTGACGAAACTAATCTGTTACCAGGTAGATTTTCTTATTATTGTCTTTATTAGGGTACCCATCTGTTTCGGTACCTAGGGTGGAGACTTGAAGTGACAACCAAGAGATACCTGTTACAAAAATAGTGGTTTGGTGAAGTGCTGTAGAATCAAGTGCCTTTAGACTTAAGGCGAACCTGGTGAATCTTCTGCAGTGTGATAACGATGAGATGAATTCTGTTTAATTGTCACCTTCGATCACCGAATGGAGCGAGAAGCAAGGTGGTTTGTGTCATGTTAAAATGCGGTTTCAAGGCAATTGCGATGATTTTGCCTGTCGTTTTGTTATTTGGGCGTAAGAGTGGGGAAGTTACAGGGGGATAGAGAGAACTGCGTAATGTGGAGCTTCATGATTTGTGCTCCTCACCAAATGTTACGGTATTTAGAGCTATCAGATCAAGCATATGACACTGTGTGGGAGACGAGGAATGCATAGGGGTGTTGGTGGTGAAGACTGAAGGAAAGAGCCACTTGCAAGACTTAGTTATAGGTGGCAGGTTAATATTAAAATTTGTTAAAGTTATAATGTGGGAGGGCGGGGACTGGAGTAATTTGGCCCGGGCAAGGTGCAAGAGGCAGACCTTTGCGGTCTTAGTAAATGAACTACCTGATTCATTAAAATAGGGGAATTTCTTGACTAGCTAAGAACTATTGGCTGTTCATGAAGAGCTCTTTGAAGAGCAGTCAACAAAAATTATATGTAACGTGTTTGTTTATGTCGTTGCAGGTGAGTCGGAGCATCATCGTGTAGTGACGCAGGACTGTGAGTAGCTGCCCTCCACCAAGGGATTGCATGCCTGCTTAATACACATTCAAAACAGGGCTTGAATAATTATTCCAGTGCATACTCATGAACTGAAATTTCTTTCGTCCCCCCCCCCCCACCTCCCGCAATCGCCGTACAACACGGATGACCTGTCGCAGTACATAACTTCCTTAAGTGAAATTATTTTAAAGGATTTGAGCGTTGACATGTGGAAATATTTCGGAAATAGTTTGTGCATTTAAATGTAACTTAAAAAGGACAACTGGAACGTGATTTCATTCTTGGATTTTGCATTGTCTTTATTAAAAAAAGTATTCGAAAGCACAGAAATGGCACTAAACAAGCTGGTGATGATGGTGTGATAGTTTCCAGATAGAACTGGAGTGTTCTGAAAGGAGCGTAAATTGTCTTTTCGTGCAGGTGTCTGAATTTCTGAAAAAATGATTACCTCATTTAAAATTCGGTATATATTTCGGTGATCTTTACGAGTAGAAGAATGGTCCCATACGTTCTGTAATCAGGTGTCATGTAATGAACTTATTGCTGTAAAGGTGGGAAGTTACTGCCGACATTCTAAATCACTGGCAAACGAAACAGAGGCTGTCAGTAAATGACAGCCTTTGCTAGCAAAATTACTCCCTCACGTGTCTAGTCCAGTGGATGCTGTTTTGTTCAAGCCCTGCCTATGATAATGCAATAACATTTTTTTCCTGCCTGTAATATTTGTGGTAGAGTGCATTTGAAATGTGATGGCACACGCGCAGAAACCAGATTTCGTCTTTCGGCGAAAAGGACGAGTCCATTTAAATCGGCAGGGGCGTCAGTTCAGTCGACTACTGGCAGCCGAGATGTGCGCGTCAGCGGTAGTAATGCTGGATACACCATGTTTCGAGGTAGTGTGAAGAGTACTGGCTACCCACTCCATTTGCCAGTTTCCCCTTCACTTCCCCTCCCGTGTGTCACCGTGTGCCATCACATTTCAATTGGACTGTACTCTGAAAGCAGCTGGCTACGCATGACTCAAGGTGTATCAGAGCCGTGTAAATTCCATCTCAGGGTAGGAAATAAGAATAGTTAAGTGTGGAAAGTAAAAGTCTCGTAGGATTTTACACCTCAACCATTGTCATCATTTGGATGTAATTTTTGCTCGTTAAGTAGACTGGTTTGCGTGTGTTATAGCGGAATATAAATTAAGCAAACAAATGTCATCGGGACACGCCTCGGAAGGAATTTACTTGAATACGTCCCTTCTGCGAGCTGCTTACTTCAACACTTTAGGTTACGTACATCACATGCAGTTTTCATTTACCTGCTGTAACGGTGATAGGGTACTCCTGCGATGGGAATACGTATGGTACAGTACCCTAAATACAAGAGAACGGACGTCGTTCCCAATGACGACCCTGGGCCGAGACGTTGACACGGCGCTGGAATGCAGCCGCTAGCCTTGGGCAGCCCCGGTCTACCAAAACTGCGAGTTCTGAGACAGACATTGTCGCATTCGTACCAGTGTAGAAAGGAACTTGATCTCTTAGCTTATATTCTTAGTGTCATTTACATTCGTGTGGCAGCGTCCGTCCGTCCACGTGTTTGTTCTTCGCCGTAAGCATTCAATCGACGGATTTTCTTTAAACTTTGTATGACGTCATATATTTAGAGGCCGACCGATCGTTTATGAACTTTATATTTTCCTGCATTCGGTAGCTCAAGATGGCAGTTGTGTAGACTTGTGAGGACGGACCGGAGCTTATGCGTTGTAACGTACGTTTCTGAAATGGTGGTACGAGATGTTTGAAAAATAGGCTAATTAGGTTAGGTCTTTCTGTTTCTCTTTTACACGATGTGAAACAATAGCATGATGAGTGCTCAAAATTTGTGACTGTCAGTTTAATGGCGACAATCATTGAAGCGCTGGTGCTAATCATGTGAACGTTTTGTGGAAATACAGTATAAAATATTCACAGATCTGTCATAATAGATGTGTGTTAGCTATGCAAAGCATAGCGATTATGTCAAATTTTGGGATTATGTCCATCAGTTTTGGTATGGTTGTAGGTCCGTAGCAGTGACAACTATATACAAAAATGGATAGCTACTACTTTATATTTTCTGCTTCTCATCCTATTTGAGCATTTGCGAGGTAGGCGTCATGAGTTATTCCCAGAATTTGTTGTTAAATTTTAAGTTTTTTTTTCTGTTTGACTGTGCTTCATTTCTGACTTACACTTTACTACGTTTGAAATCCCGATAATCACCAGGCAAATGGAATTTCGTAGGTTTCCTGAACACATGCGTCTCTCAAAGTACCAAAGACACAACTGTGTTCTGTCGGACCTCGAACCAACTGACACCGTGTTCTGCCACGTCTGTCATTCAAAATATAACAAATTTAATTAAAATTTCCAAGTTTGGGCGTTGTTATTATCTATGTGAAGTGTAAATCAACCTAAATGATATTTTAAAATTTGGTTCCTATATGTAAAACATCCAACGTTGCCTGTGTTATGAATGTCGGTCGGCTAATAAAATTTACTAATCAGACTTATTTTTTTGTCCTTAGAACAAAACTTCAGTCATAAAAACACCGCATCCCTGCGTTATTAGTCTAGGTGTCGCCACAACGCGGATCGCGCACGTCTCTGGTGAGGCTGGCGCAATTTACATATAAAAACATAGTTTTATGTAGTTCACGTGCACACGAGGCTGGCCGCGAAATGCTTGTAATTTTTTTTGTAAAGGGAGGAGACTCATAACTAACGAACCCAAACCTATTGTAGCTGGATGAACAGAAATAGGAAGCATCTAAATAGGGCAAAAATATTTTATTTCGTTAAAGCTTTGGCTGTTACCTAAGTTGCCTCCGAATGTGCGGCTCCCGAAGCTCGCCTAGCTGGCCACCCCTTTATTAGTCACTAACCATGTAGTTCGTACCAGTATTTTTGGAGCGGTGATCGGCAGATGTGTTTACTCCCTTTCGTAAATTTCAGATTTTTGTCCAGAAATGAAATTATGATTACTCTATTTCTGTTACATACCGACGGGAAATTTCTGGTAATTTAAATGACTTTATATGCCCTTTTGCATAATATTAAATTGTGACTTATTGCAGTGGGTTAAAAATAATATAAATATATAATTATATATAATATTTATATATCTATATTATATATGTAAAATATATGTAATATAGCCTGAAGATGGCTCTACGATTGGGCCGAAACACATAGCTGGAATTATAATCTAATATAATCTGATAAAGTATAAAGTTATGTATGACTATTATATATTTTTATATTATATTTTAGCTTATATTCAACAAAACGGGGATGTCTGACTTGAAAAAAATTATAGTGTGTAATTATAAGGTCCCTTAGATTTTAATAACACAAAAGCGTTATTTCTTACATTGTATGGAAGTACGGTTATATGTACTAGTGGAGTCTGAGGTTCAGGCTTGTAAACTTTTGCGATCTGTGCGTATCGCATAGTGCGAGACGGAAAGAGTTTGTCTACTGTCGTCGAAAAACTGACCGCCGTTTGCCGATCCACAGATATAGAAGGTTGTAGTGTCTGTTTAAAAATATGAAGGAATTATGTATCGAATTGTAAACCTGTTCTTGAGCACTGCGCCACGCAGACGTGCGTGTGAATGTAGGTAATGCTCCACGCGTTCTTAACCTCGACAGTGGTTGTATGTGAACTATCCGATTCACGCTGCGCACCCGTACCCAAGGAAACTGTCCCTCGAACACTCCCCGTACCATGCCAGAAATCATATCCCAGTTGTGCAGCGTTATAGTGACTGGTCTAGTCGTAGGTTTCGGAGCTGTTGGTAAGATGTTATATCGCTGAAGGTGATTGACCATCATTCCAACTACTTTACCAACAGTCACGTTCTTGCAAGGTAGCGGGTGATACCAGATGTTATGTATAATTGTCCAGAAAAATACGTACAAATTACAGGCCAAATTTTCCTCGATCATTCTTTTCCTTTTATGTAATATCACAGCGAGGTCATATCTAAAGCTTTCGAGGAAGCTATGTAATTAGGTCTGAGAACACAAGTGTGTGGTAGATGCCAGGTAAAGGAAAAGTGAGGACTTGGCATTCATCATGGCGGTCACGTTCAGTCATGCACATATGTTTCGTTGTATGACAGTGGCTGAAAAATGCATGGCTAGCGGAAGCCTGGCTCCACGCTTTCCATGTGCCTTGATGAGCTGGTGCTTATACAAAGGCACAAATACGTGTACATTTACTTTTCAGATATTTGTACACGATAAACGTAAATGGAAACAACATATTACAATGGCAGTATACCTGGTACATACGCATGTTGTGGTATTATGGAACATATCAGGCGTGCGCGGTGTAAGAAATCGTTTAAAGTACAGGAATTAAATAGTAAGAGATGTTTCTTTCTTTCTTTCTTTAATTGTGGCGCTACAGTCCTTCTCTGGCCTAGGCCGCCTCATTGTTGAGGTTTCGAGATCACACACAGACACTCCACACTCGGTAGGACTCTACTGGACGAGTGATCAACCTGCCGGAGAGACCTCTGCCTGACAATACACAACATTCACAATAGACAGACATTCAAGCTTTCGGTGTATTCGAACCCGCAATCCCAGTAAGCGAGCGGCCGCAGGCCTACACCGTAGACAAGAGAACCGCTACAGAATATTATTATTTGTGGTTTATTGAAACTGGAATGCACACAACAGACTATAGAGCACCGAATGAAAGGATGGTTAGTGCGTAAGGAACTGAGAAGGATGTGGAAGGAAGCAGTATTGGTATGACACGAGGTACTGTCCGAGTATTTTCCTTAAGTGACTGAGGAGAATCACAGAACTTCAGAGAAGTCTCGGCCGCTCTTGGAACCAGACACCTTCCGAACAAAAGTCAAAAGCGTTACGTTCTGAGGCTATTGTATCTATACAAAGTTTCGTGTGTGCATGCAGAATAGTACATAGACTAGTTTTAGCCTCTCTTATGAGCTCGATTATTGCGATTAGGGCTCAGATAACGAATAAATGAATGAGAGAAGCGGAAAGGGAAGTGACTCCGGAAATGACCCTTTGCCACGGTAGTTTTCTGAATTAGGCCAAGGTCGTTTCTTCCTTAAATCGTTCCAGTTCATTGTTCAATATCATCTATTTATTCGACTTTGTGTAGGTTTATTATTGACAGTGGCCTTAAATAGACTGTAAATAAATAATGCGTATATTCTTACTACATTAAGTTGGACGTTGTGACGCAGACATTTTAATTGTCAGTATACACAAGCGCACGCACGCGCCCACACACACACACACACACACACACACACACACACTATGGCACATGATCATTGACCGTGCTCTGTTAGTGTCAGTGCCAATTCGCCGTCCATTTGTAAAGTCATCGGCACCTGCACACTGACTGCTCTACAGTGTCAGTACCACATCGCTGCGTAGCTGTGAACATCGTGGTACTCGATGCTGCTTGTGCTGTTTAGTTATACGTAGCGATATGGTACTGATGTATGACAGTCACCATGGTGGGGCATAGCCGCTAAATGTCAGTACCAGGAAGCTGTGACACATGATCGCTGACTGCGCCACAGATGTCAGCGCCAGGTCTGTATTGGCAGTGATAAGTGCGCCACATGGGCACTGTGCAACAGGTATCAGCGCTGTAGCACATGACCATTCACTGTTCCATTTAGTTATGAGCACCAAATCGTAACATACCAGTGAACATTTTGGTAGCGGGCCATTGAATGTGCAGTGCAGCATTGAGAACCAGCTCGCCTAATAGCAGTAGACTCTGTGGCCACCCATTGTATCATGCCGATATCAGAGCCAGTTTGTCTAGTAACAGTAAAAACTGTAGCCATCCATTGTGCCATGCAGATATTAGTGCCAGATCGGTACCTAACAGCAAACGCTGAGGCACACGGTCACTGACTGGTCCTAGAGAGATCGCTACCTAACAGTAAACACTGTGGCAGTGTGGTGCACAGCCCAACAGGCAGTCTGGTCACGATGGAGCTGTAACTGTGTACTGCGTGACTCTCATACCGATAAGCGCCACCGGATGCGTCTAGGAGTCACTGCTTAATGCTCCAAGTATTGTTGGCAGCTGAAGGTCACAGTAACAATTTTGCAGTCAAGAAGTGTTATCGACGTCCTGGGCTGGTGGACTCTTGGAAGATACTGACTGCCTGAAAGGTCTTATGATATACCCCTGCAGTTGCTACAAAATCTGGGTTTGTCGCAGCAAAATAAGAGAATACTAGGGTAGGCCTGTCTAGTTGTTATACAGCAAGGCGTAACGACCAGCGCGTGATGTAGCATGGGGACGTCAAGTTACGGTAAATTTAGTTCTGTGGTACGATATCCGAAGTAGTTTTCTGTGTACACCAGAACACGTGTGCCGTTCTTGTCGTTTCATCCATGTGCCTAAACTTTATGCCAAGAAAACGTAGAGGGGAATACAGGCGAAGCTGGGCGCTTTTGAACCTCGATACTGGATTGGGGATGGCCGGCGAATTTTACCTGCCAGCCCCTTTGTCTGATGTTCTGAACGGATATCAAGTGGGGTGGCTGCAGAATCTGGGTGCGGTGCAGAAGATTAAAATATGCCTGTGCCTCACATTTAATTCTTGTGGCTCAGCCCCTACCCAAGAAGGACGACAAAATGTATCTGTGAATGAAGAACGTAACCTGCTGGAAGTAATCACACCACATTTATTTAATACGTACGTCAGTGTATGTCTTTCTGACGGTACGTACTTGAACTTAAGGGTATTCGACCTTTCCATGTAAGCCTGGTGCTGTAAGACAAACAATAGTCTGTTAACTAAGTCGCTCGGCTCAAGCGGCAATGCTTCTTTTCTTGTATTCGAGAGGCATCCACTCTTAATGTCGGGCTGGACAGTATCTCGAATTAGGGCTATCGTGATTTTATTCAGTGCCACTAGGCAAATGCTAGGATAGTGCGTTCAGGTAGGCTACGAGTGCTTCCTTTCACATTCTGCCCAGTTCATTAGTCACTGTGACGTAATATGTCAGCGATGCATGGTAAGTTACTTTCAGCATTCTTAAATAAACATGTATATACAAACAGTATTTTACAACCACGAAACAGTTTTCAAATTTTGAAAAAGGACATATAGCGTGGTTTTTTGTGGGGGGGGGGGGGCGGGTTCCTCGAAATCCGAAGGGTAGAGATTGAGGTGTTGGGGAGAGAAGTGCTGAGGAGAATATTGGGGCTGAAGGGGGGGAG
>Ga0131853_10015129_pt1 | contig 14117 bp, 10 predicted proteins | sample TergutLab28metaG_FD_92764 | JGI IMG/M metagenome (GOLD analysis project Ga0131853, IMG submission 92764) | Labiotermes labralis P1 segment gut microbial communities from Petit-Saut dam, French Guiana - Lab288 P1 (version 2) (version 2) | ecosystem: Host-associated > Arthropoda: Insects >... | reverse complement strand
TAATAATTTATTTATGGATGATGCTGTTGACTTAATTGAGGAAATGCCTTCAAACGTTGTAAAAAGGATTTTATTAAATGTTAACTCCGATAACCGTAAAATAATTAATGAATTATTAAACTATCCTGAAGACAGTGCGGGAAGTATAATGACTACTGAATTTACAGATTTAAAAGATTTTATGACTGTTGAGGAAGCTTTAGCTAGAATAAAAAAAATAGGTACTAATAAAAAAATCATCTATACTTGTTATGTATTAGATGAAAAAAGAAGATTAATAGGTACTGTTTCTACAAAGGATTTAATTTTAGCAGAAAGAGATTCTTTAATAAAAAATATAATGATCACCAATCTAATTACTGTTAATACCTTAGATGACCAAGAAGATGTCAGTAATAAAATTCAAAAATACGGTTTCTTTGCTATGCCTGTTGTTGATTCAGAAAATAGGCTAGTAGGTATTATTACGGTTGATGATGCTATTGATGTTATTCAAGAAGAAGTTAGTGAAGATTTTGAAAAAATGGCTGCTATTGCTCCAAGCAAAGAGGAATATTTTAAAATGTCTGTTTTCAAACATACAAAAAGCAGAATATCTTGGCTTATAATATTAATGGTATCCTCTATACTCACAGGAGTAATAATCACTCAATATGAAGACTCTTTTGCTATATTACCAATATTAGTTGCTTTTATCCCTCTTCTTATGGCTACTGCTGGAAATTGTGGAGCTCAAACATCAACTCTAGTAATTAGAGGTTTAGCTTTAGAAGAAATAAAAAACAAGGATATATGGAGAGTATTGTGGAAAGAAACTATTGTATCTGTTTTAATAGGTGTTATACTTTCTATATTAATGGGTATAGCTATAGTTTTAAGATATAATGATATTAAACTAGCAGTAGTTGTAGGATTAGCTTTAATAGGAACTGTAGCTATGGCAAAAGTTTTAGGTTGTATACTACCTCTTATAGCTAAAAAACTTAAAATAGATCCAGCTGTTATTGCAACACCATTAATAACAACAATAGTAGATGTTCTAGCTGTACTTCTTTATTTTAGAATTGCAGTATCTATTTTAAACATTTAAAAAAGCATCAATTTGTGCTTTTTTTTATTGATTTAACACCTTTTTAATTTCATCAGTTATTGCTTGTTTTTTCTTAAGAAAATTACTTTTTAAGTTAGGATATGAATTAAATAATCTAAGATATAATTTATTAGATAAAAGTACTTCTCTAACCATTTTTGAAATTTCTTCAGTATTGTCTTTGGATTTAAAAGCACCAACAACTTTCTTAAGATTAACTATTATTTTATATGAGAAAATAATATCAATCATAAATATTACTATTAAACTAATAGCAATTATATTTAAAGTAATTTGTGGGGCTCTGTCAAATAACATAAAATAGCCTGAATTAGTAAAAGCAACTGATATATACCCTGCTACTCCAAAGAAAAGCAAATGTTGTAAGGTAATTCTTCCGTTTAAATTAAATGGATATTTACTATAATCCCACCATTTAGCTTTAAATAATTTTTCCATAATATAACTTGTTATATATTCTAAAATACCAGCTACAATCATAGCAAGCAAAATAAATGCTATAGGATCATTAACGAAGTCTTGTAAAAATATTGTCATTAACACAACTCCAAAACCCCAAATTGGACAATATGGTCCAATTAGAAAACCTCTGTTTATTATTTTCCTTTCTTCTAATATTCTTGATAATATTTCAATTAACCAACCGATACAAGAATAAATAAAAAAGAGAAAAATGTATTGCGCTACCACTTAAAACAACTCCTAATCTTTAATAATTATATCATACATTTTAAAAATTATTTAAATAAATTATATAATTCTAATTCTTTTATTCGAGTTTTTATTTTAGTTTTATCTGTTGTATATAAATCTAATTCTTTTATTTTGTCAAATAAAACTGAACCTGATAAGGTATATTTATTATCTATATTTCCGTTGCTATAATCAATTGCTAAACCTGATACCGTTTCTAACGGCAACTCAATTTTTTCTTTATTAGTGGCATTATACCCTGCGAGTATTCCTGTTATTATAGCTTCTGTATGCCCTATTAAATTTGTTTTTTCTCCAACACAAAATAAGTTATCAATACCTTTTACTTTTAATGTATTATCTCTAGGACTTATATCAAATAATCTCATTGAATTTCCTTTTCCCCCTGAATAAGGATCTAAATATTTAGCATTTTCAAACCTTTTTATTTTTCTTAATTTATTTAATGGATAATAGGGAGCCATTACTTTTACTTCACCTGTATCTAATAAAATTAAATTGTTTTTGTATTCATCTAAATTATATTGTTGACAAACTTTTAAATCTACATTATCTATACTTTTTTCTAAAGGAACAATAAATACTCCTTTAGACTCTAAAATAAAAAGTACTTCATTAGATAAAGAATTTCTAATTAATTTAAAAGATCCACTCATAGATTTATTTTTCATTTCTTCTATACCACAAAGATTAGTTAAGCTAATCCTTCCTTTAAAGGTTGGACATCTTAATACGCACATAACACATCCATTTCCATATTTAATGCAGTTATTAATTGGCCCAGCTGTGCCTGTTGCATCAATAAATACATCTCCATTAAATGATAAATCATTGTCAGATATTACTTTTTTTATTATATCGTTATACATTTCTACTTTACTTATTCTAGTTTCATATATAATTTTAATGTCTTTTTCAAGTAATAAATCAGTTATTGCTTTTTCTATTAATCTTATATCATAGAAATTAGCATTTTTATGACCAGGAAAGTCTATATTTCTGTGCCTAGAACACGTATCAATAATTTCAATTAAATCTTTATTTCCCATATATTTTATCTCTTCTATTCCTGTAAATCTACCATTATTTCCCATTATTCCGCCAACTAAACCAGTTCCTAAAATCATGTCTGTTTTCTCTATTAAGATAACTTTATCAGCTCTCTTGCTAGCTTGATATGCCGCACTTATTCCTCCCCAACCAGTTCCAACAATTATTACTTTCATATTATAACCACCCTATTTAATAATATAAAAACTCAAAAAGAAAAAGAACTTTAAAATTCCTTTATAATTCTAAAAAATTGAAATTATTTTGTTCTATCCAATACTTTTTATATGCTTCTGGAACATTGTTTACATTATCAGCCACAAGTAATAGATGAATTTTTACTTTATAATTGTCATAGCCAAATTCTTTCGGGACATTATTCTCTTCAAATAACTCTTTAAAATAATCTACCTTGTGCAAATATGATGTATGTTCTGTTCCCTTAGGATCTACAAAATAAATATCATAATCATTATTGTTCTTAACCCAAAATATAAAATCAGGGTAAAAATCTCTAAAGCGGTTATCAATTTTATCAAAGTATGGAATGGATAATTTGTCTAGTGTTTCATCAATCTTTGAAAACATCCAGCTATTAGATTGTTTACCGTTAATGTAAGTTATGAGATTTTTTACAAAATCAACTTCTGATTTATTTTTGATAATATGCTGTAAGTATTCTATTTTTTCATCAGTTGTATAAAGCAGCGGACAATAATAGTGATTAGTTAATTCAGCTAATTCAATTTCACTATAACCAAACCCCATTTGCTTTGCAATCTTTATACTATCTACATCTAAAATATTAGCATTCGGTGTTGGCGAATTTTCAATATCAATTGCAATTTTCTCAAAGTGTAGTATCTCTTCTTCAAGCTTTTTGAAAGAAGCAACGGTCTTATCAGTCTCTTCAACATATCCCGAAATTGCTCTCATAATTTTAGTGATATTTTGATATTTGTCAGTGTCATTTTGAAACAACGAAGATTTATTGTTTGCACCTTCTTTGATCTTGTTAAGTTTTTCTATTGTTAAATCATGTTTCAACAACAACACAGATTCATAAGTATTTTCAATATAAGATTTATATAAATTATAATCATTTTCGCCAATTGCAAATTTTCCTGTTGTTATAGATGTTTTATTCTTATAAACAGGAATTAGCAAATCAAATTTATTTTGATTTTTTTTAATTGACAACGTACTGATTTTTTGTGAAGACTTATTACGTTTAATATCATCAAGTATAGAATTGATTGAGTTTTTATCTGTCGCAAACACAACAAGTGTTTCAAGCAAAAGATTTTTATTCTCATCTCCAGATGATAATCTTTTTCGATTTTGAAATTTATCAGGATCAGGTTGTATCCTAACTCCTCTACCAATTGCTTGAGGAACAAATTTTTTTGCTTCTGCAGAACCAATATTAATTAAATTGATAACATTAGGGCGATTAGAATCCCAACCTTCATAAAAAGTTCTACTACCAACTAACATATTAATTTTTGAATCATTATCATTTAAATACTTAAAATAATGCTTTCTTTCATATCCAACGACTTCTTCATAATTTCCAATTAACATATCATGACTAAAAGTATCTACATCACCAATACGAATTAAACCAAAAGGTGTATCTGACGTTTCTAACTGTAACACAATTTCTTTTCCGGCTTCCCCTTTTTGCCATTTAATTTTACTGCTTGTAGAAGTATTAAATACCATTGTTCTTAAATCTTCTAAACTTAAATTACTTAATAATGAATTATCAAATTCAAACTTTTCTGTTTCAAATTCATATTTTTTGTTATTTGAAAGTTCTATTACTAATTCATTTTTTACACTATTAAATACGTTTTCTAAATTATTGTTAGAAGCAATTTCACTCATAACTTTAAAGTATAGTTTTAAATCTGCTTCTTCAGTATTAACAGAATTAACATAGGTAACCATCATAGGGTTATGATAAAAATTGCCATTTCGTGATTTCTTAATTAAAGCAAACATTATCATTGATTTCAATATTTGACTTGTTTTTTCATTATCATCTAATTGTGTTGTTTTTTTTGAAAGAGTATACATAGAATCTGAAATCCAAATATTTTTTCCATATCCCTCTTTAATAAAACATTCTAAGTTAAAATTATAACAAGTAGTTATATAATGTAGCTCTTCTGTAAAAGTCGCAGAAAAATTAAATTGAAAGCCGTTTTCAGCAAGTTCAGATACATACTTTTGAAATTTTGATGAATCAGTAGTTCCACGATGTGCCTCGTCCAAAAATACATACCAATTTCCATTATTTAAATAATTATGGTAATCAAGTTCATTAACTTTATGTTTGTCAGTTAAAAGACCACTTTTACAATAATATACTTTAATATCATCAAACAATTGTAGATTTCGTTTGTCTTCATCATAGTCTTTTAGATTAATAAGGTCAATCTTTTTTTGATGACTTTCAATATTAAATTCATTAACTTCTTTTTTCATTTGATTTATCAAATCATCATTTGGAATAAACAAAGCGATTTCCTTTTTGGGTATTAAATCACTTGTCATTAAAAAGTCTAAAAGTTCAATTGTTTTAATTAAAACAATAGTTTTTCCTGAACCAGTTGCCATCCAAAGTGTAGCAATATTGATAGGATTATTAGAAACATTAAAATCAAAGCCATACTCACGATATAAGTCAACGAGTTTTTGAGTAGCTACACTTGTATTATCATTTGCAAATGCAAGATATAAAACCTTAACAATGTTTTCTAATGCTTCTTTTTGATATGGATAAAGACTTTTCTTATTAGAAAATTTGTGTATATCGGAGGTATTCCAACCGTGTAAGTCGTCATAATCAATATCTCGACAAATGTTTTCGAGATAATTCGCCATACTATTCACCCCACCATAACAAATTTTTCATCAGTTTAATAAACTCAACTTTCTCATCATTATTCATATTATTATAATCAGTTCGTATTTCTTTATTATCTCCTTCTAATAACACCCCAGTTTTTGTTATTTTCACAATATCTTTTCCCATTAAGTTAGCAATTGTTTCAGCAAAATCTATATTTTCATATAATTTAGAAAAATCTATGTTAACTGAATCTTTCTTTTCTAATACGCTTGCTAGTTTTGTATCAGTTGCAAAAACATAACTTTCAAACGGTTTATCGTTATCAAACAAAGTTGCTGTTTCATTATATTTCATTTTTCTAAGTGTATCTTCATATTGTTCTAATTCGTAATATTTGAAGAATCCACCACCTTGCCAGTTAATATCTTTCGATAATGTAGAGCCTCTTCTATATTGTGAATTAGTTACATAAAAATTTTTGTCGCCATTAAGTACTATTTTTAATCTTCCGATACAGCCAATTTTTACTTCTTCTAATCCATCATTATTTATATCAATATAAGTTTCGTGAAAATGTAATCCTTGTTCAATCGTCAACCATTTCCTCGATAATTTGTGTGCAACTGCTGCTGTAGTTCCAGTACCGGCAAAATAATCTAATACCAAATCATTTTTATTAGTAGATGACTGTACAATTCTTCTTAACAAATGTTCTGGCTTTTGCCCTTGAAATGATATATTTTCACCGTGTTGTCTTATAGTAGATTGTGACATTGAAAGAATATCACTCCATATATCCCCCATGGTATAAATAGTTTCTGTCTTTGCACCAGGTATATCTATTTCAACTAATTCATCATTTTCATATTTCTCAACAACAAAATCATACCCAGCTTTAGCTTTAGCAGAACCCCCTGGCTTAAGATTTGCAATTAGATCCATTGAACCCACATTCAATTCAGACGTACGCCTATTAGGCTTCCAAAGTTTTCTAAACACACTTTTTTCATATCTTCCATAAAAAATTGTTTGACTTTCTTGTACAAAATTCTTTGAGGAAACGTTTTTCATTCCAAATGTACTTGCTTCTTCATCTGTTGCAGCCATTGTATGAAAAGTTATTTCTTTTGTTTCATCAAAACCAAAATCATTAAATAAAAGTCTGCCTAAATAATTGGCGTTCTCATCTAAATGAAGAAAAAATGAACCTTTGTTATTAAGAATGTTTTTGATTGATTTAAAACGATTATCCATCAATGTACACCATGTAGAATCTTGAAAACCATCAATATAAGCAAAATCTTTACCTGTATTAAATGGTGGATCAATATATACACATTGTACTTGTCCTTGATACTTATTTTTTATTGTATTAAGAGCTTGATAATTTTCACTATGTATAAGTCTACCATTTAGTGATTCATCTAAATTTTCAAATTGATTTATTATTTCTAATTCAAGTTCCTTAAAATATTTTGTATCAATCGGTAATTTTTCTTGATTTTTATCTCTCTTATTAAAATCAAAATCTTCTTTAACAATTTTTAATAGTTTCCATTCATTTATTTGTTCTGTAAGACCTTTTGATTTTGCAATCTTATTTTTTAATTCATCGTTAATCGTATCAAGTGAAATTACGTAGTTAGAATTTTTAACAAATTTGGGTTTGTTCCATATTCTAACAAGCTCATCTTCAAATTGCGATACAAAATCAATAATTTTTATAGCAAAGTCTTTAACAGTTTTTAATTGGTTTAATTGCTCTTGATTAAATTGATTATTATCAAGCATTTTTTGGTGTAGATACAAATCAAGTTGTTCTGTTAAAAATGCCCTTGCGTTTTTATTTATAAAATAATCGACAGAAGATTGTTTTCTAAAGATTTTTACAGCTTTCTCTACCGTTTCTTCATCAATTGTAGTTAATCTAGCTATTTCATCAATTTTTGTTTTGCTTCCTTGAGTAGAGTAATCTACTTTTAAGAAATTTTTATTATTTTCAATTTTATCAAATATAAAAGCGAGCTCTTTCTTTTCGTTGTTAGCTTTGTTTTTAAGTTTGGTTACATCAAAATAAAATCTTTTTTCATCCTCATTATTATCTTTTATTGTAACATCTATACTATTATATAGGATATCGCTTTTAACATAATAAAGCATATTCGTCTTCCAAAACAGAATGACATCTTTATTGCTGGTATACATTTTTTCATATATTTTTTGCCAAGCCGAAGATTTTACATAATAAACTGAACCACTTTCAGAAAAATATCGTGAGAAAAAAGAATAAAGTGTATCAAAAAAATCTTCTTTGAAGTCATTTGTAATAATCAAGTTTGCATTTATTTCTGCTTGAAATTTTTCTAGGATTTTTTTGTAGTATTTTGATTTAATATGTAGAAGATTAATAAAGCCACCTTCACCCTCAATCTTCGCTCCAGTAAAGATTTCTTCTAAGCTGTCATAAAACTTTTTTTCATTTTTTGTCATTGTATTTTCCTCCTATATTTTTACAGGTTTCATTAAATGTTATTATATCAAAAAACCTCTAACTTTACTAGAGGTTTAATTCCTACTTTAGAGCGCTAATAATTGAAATAAATTTGCTCGCTATTTCTTTCAATTATTAGAAGTTCATTTAAATTTTCATTAATATTGTCATTTGTTATATTTTTTCCATATACTTCAGAAATTCCACCAAAACTAAAATGTTCAATACCTTCATAAATTATTTCCCACTTGTTCTAATAATGGTACATTTATTTCTTCTAAACTGGCATAAAACTTTCTTTATTTTCCAACCTTCAAATTTAGAACAGACATATACATTGATCGTTTTCCCAAACACAATGTCTTGATTGGTCGGCTAAACATTCTTGTCTTTGCCTATTAATGTCAATATCGCAATTACATCTAATACCTTCCCATCTACAACCTTGAGTTATACATTCTGTTCTTCTTGTTTGGTTAAAAAATATAGTAATATAAAATCCTATAACAATAATCATAGCTATAACTATAATTACACTTCTAATGTTAGATTTTTTCCTAACACCATTTGAAGCAACTAAACCTGCTATATATGCAGGAAGAGTTACTACAATAGAACTATATATTCCTGCAAAGCCATTTAATAATAAAGATAACAACCAAATTATTAATAGAAATTTAATCAAATAGAATAGAGTGCTTTTATTTACTGAATATCCTTTATTAAATAAATATGATATGCCTACTATTATAATTGATAATATAAAATTAATAAAAACCGTAATGAATAATTCCCCTGATGATGATAGCTCTGTTATAAAATTAGAAAAAAGTATTAAGAGTGGAACAAGAACTACTAAAGATATTACGAAAGATATAATATTTACTATAAAAAGACTTGCCACTAGATTTTTTTTGTCCTCTTCCATTACATAATCACCATCATCAGCAAAGTCCTTTTCAATAAATCTTTTTGTAATAAAAAGACTTATGACTATACTGATAACCATTATTATATTGCCATAGAATTCCATACGACTTAATTGCTGATTAACATTCGTTTCTGTATTAAATGCAATAAAGTATCCAACTAGCAGAATCGCAAGAAAAAAATAAGTAGTGAGAATATATTTGCTTATTATTTTAATATTGCTAGGTCTTTCTTTAATTATTTCCATATTCTCGTTACTATTCCCATTATCTTGTTGTAATTTATTCAATGCAATAAAGGTCAAAACTTTTTGTTTTGTTATTGAATCTAATTCATCAAAATTCAATTTATTTAGATCATCTATAAACTTTTCTAAACTTTCTCTAGTACAGTTTATATTATCAAAGTTATCTATATCATTATTTATTTGTTCAATACTCATAATAAACACCCAACAATATTATAACTTTAAACTCATAAATTGTATACATTTTTTCTAAACCAATATGACAAGAGTATGTCTATAATTTCATACTCTTATTTTCTTTTTTTGAATAATAATAGTCATCATCTTTATAATAATAATTTTCTTTAGAATAACCTATATAATCAAATATTTCTTCTTCTATTTTTAAAAAACAACTGATACATTCAAGTTAATGAACACACCAGTCCTAGACATTTATTATTATACATTGCCTCTATATTTTCTTCATATATTTTTGCCAATCCAAATCTTTGGCTGACTTCTCATTATATCCTTTATTAAAGCCACCAGTTTCATAATCTGCTAAATAACATCTAGGAATTGAATCTAAATACTCTAAATAATCTTCTTTTCTTGCCCATTCAGGTTTTATATAATCAGAAAAATCACAAATATATTCAAGATTGTAAAACTCTAAAGGTATTGCAAATTCAGGAACGGGAGTATAATATCCAGGTATAACTGTCTCATAAAATCCGCATCCTCTAAATTGAATAAGTATTTCATAGGGAATATCACATTGAATGATAGCTGTTATCCCACCTTTTCGTTTTGCATAAATACATGCCGATTCAGCAAATAAGAAAAAATGGATATATTCCACACCTTCTTCATAACCAAATGTATTGGTTCCTGAACCATATTTTCGAATACATTTTTTATTTTGTTTAATATTTTTTAATTCATCTTTATATATACATCTATAAACTAACATAATTAATCCCCCTGCTAATAATGTATTATACAATATTTTTCATAAAATTAAAACCGTTAGATCTTATTCCAACGATTTTTCATAATAACTCGAAGGTTCGAGTGAATTTACATATGGGGCAAATTATAAAGGGCTTCCCAAATTTTTATTTTTATACCTTTCTTATAATTTTTTTGGTGAATTTGTGGAAGTGATATCCAATACCATACCACTATCATTAATTTTAGAAATATTACCATTTTCAATTATATATGCTTCACCATATATTTTTTCTGAATTATCATCAATAAAAATGTGTGTGCCATCACAAATTGCATATAAAACTTTATTTGATGATATTTTTAATAATTCATTTCTTAATTTTATATCAAGTTCATCAATAACATTTAATACAAAATGCGGTTCAATACTGATACTTGTTTTTCCTAATCCTGGCCAATTAAAATTTTGACCGATTTCTTCTTCCTCTTCAGGGGGGCATAAAACTTCATTTGCTAAATTCATAGCACCTGCACTTTGTCCGATAATTACACCCTTATAATCTTTTAATGCTCCTTTTAATCCAATTTCTTCGAAAAATTTCATTTGAATTTCAGTTTTTCCGCCTGAAAGAAATACTATATCAGCAGTTTTTACTTCACCGGCAAGGTCGTCTTGAAACCTATTGTCAATAACAACTTTGTTATCAAAAGTAATTCCTGATTTTGCAAAACTTTCAAAAGTTAATCTTGCATAATCATCGTTTGTAACAAAATCATTTGGATTACTTACAAAAAATAGCATTTTCCTATTCCTTGATAGTACTCTTTTAATTTGATCGACAACACCATTAATATTATTCATTTCTTGTGAATATCTAATTCCGTTAATTTTAATACTACAACCCAAATTACTTGTTAAAAATATTCTTTGCATAGTTAATCTCAACCTTTCGAATATACATACATTATATAACATTTTTAATAAAAATAAAAACCGTTGTCCTAAATTTCAACGATTTTACCCTTATAACTCCAATGGTTGGAGTGAATTTACAAATGGGGTTGATCTTCAAGGGGTTCAAAACTTTTTATTTTTACATCTTTCTTCTAATTTATTTTAAACATTGAAAAAATATTTAATTCCATATTGACTACCATAATATGTATCCAAAATGGTTGCTGCTAGTTTCATTTTTTCAATATTTATTGTATTTTTGTCTAAATATTCTTTTATTATTTCCTCTATTAAACATTGATAATAATATATAATAGCACTGTATTTTTCATTAACGATAAGTTCAACAAGTTCTTGAACTTTACTACTTATTTCAGCCTCAACATTTGCTATTAAATAATCTCTAGCATCAATTATTTCATTATCTAATATTATCTTGTTATCTATTGCATCTAATATTTTATTTTGCGTATTTATTATTTCATTTTTTACATCATTCATTAGATAATCTTTGTATTGTATTTTTTTAGCTGTAGCAAATTTAGCAACATTTTTGCTTTCTAATGTAAATTCATCATCAAATTCTCTATCTAGCGGAATAATATTAGAATCCATATAATCTTTTTCGCTTGTTTTATTTAATTCAATTAAGCTAAAGTCTTTCATATCTAATATTACCCAATATTGTGGTCTTACTACTTTATTACGACTCCATACTTCGTTGTTTTCTCCTTCAACCAATGAGCCAAGCAATAATTTATTTCCATCACGCCTTAACATCGGAAATAAAGTATAACCGTTCTTAATATCATTATCTTCCATTATTTTATAAATACTGTTTGTTATGTCTTTACAAAACTTAATATTTTCTTTTATCATTTTATCAATTCTCCTTTAATTTTTTTTCTTGAATTAAATAAATAATATTTTACACTTGATATATTACTGTTTATTTTATTACTTATTTCTTCAACTGAAAGGTTATAATAATAGTACTGAATAAAACATTCTTTTTCTTTAGGAGTTAAATTATATTCATTGTTTTCAATCTTTTCTTTTATTTCTTGATATATTATTTTATCAATAATGTCTATATCATCAAATTCCTTATTGTTTATGATTTCATCATCATATATTATATTTCGTTCTTTATAATATTCTTTAGCTTTTCTACACCATAAGTTATAGGCTATCTTCCATATTAAATTATCTAGTTTTAATACCTCAACGCCCTTATTCAAATAAGTATACAAAGCGCAAAAGGTATTGTGTACTAAATCAGATGCATCTTCTTTGTTTCTGGTTTTCTTTAATGCCCAATAATATAATTTATCATAATATTCGTTATATATTTTATCATCCATGTTATTCACCTTTCAATAATATAGTTCCTTATTTTTAAAATTGGTTAGTAATTAGATTAAGTTTTTTATTTATTATACATCATTTTTTTTAAAAATAAAAACCATTGAGGCATACCATCAACGATTTTCCCTTATAACTCCAATGGTTGGAGTGAATTTACAAATGGGGCTGATCTTCATGGGATTCAAAACTTTTTGTTTTTACCCTCCAAACCCAAAGAAACTGTTGCTCTCATATTTCTCTAATGATTTGTAGAAAAATAATATTGAAATGATTAACCAAAATATTGTCATACAGAAAACAACAATGAAGTTTAACCCTGTCATATTTTTTACCAATTCAACAGGAAGTGCACCCATCAATAAAGATGGTATTATAAATACAAATATAATTCTTAAAACACCAGTAAAAGCTCCACCATGATATAAACCAGCAGATAAAAACATCTGCCACAATCCTGATGATATATTTTCTCCATCCATTAAATAAAATGATATACTCATACAAATCAATGAGAAGGAGAAAAAAATTATTGTTGCTATAATCATTAGTAACAAAGATAGTCCGAATTGCAACAATGTAAGTCCTGAAACTACTGCAAATATTCCAAAGCAAATAAGTCCAAAGAGTAAATCCCCAATAGCACTTGTTGAGATAGACGAGGTTGCAACTTTCATAAGTATATTTTTAGGTGTTAGTAAGTATTTATCAAAATTCCCACTACTTATATATGATGGAAGATTATATACACCGTAGAAAAACCCACAAACTATACCAAAAGCAGTAGTGCTAAATCCATATAATCCAAATATATCAAATGGTTCCCACCCGTTTATATCTCCTATCATTACTCCGAAATTAAACCACAATACTATAAATGCAGTATTATTTAAACACATTCCAATAATAGAAGTTATAAATGCACTTTTTAACTCTTTAGCATTTTGAAAGTTCTTCTTGATGTTTAACATTGCTAGTTTAATGTTTTTCATGTATTAACCTCCGTTTATCATTGCTTTTTCTTTTGCCTTACCAAACACATATATAAGAATTAAACCAAATAAAACGATCCATCCTATTTGCATAGATATTCTTATAATAAATTCATTATTCCAGAAATCATAAACTGTACTTGAAGCAAAATTAACTGCACCAAAAGGACTAATATATGCTAATGCTTTCATAAATGGTGGAAACAATGCAATAGGTAAATAGCTTCCACCTAAAACCATTACAAATTTATCAGTTATCCAATATATTGGTCTAACATCTTGCATAAAAAACGATAGTATCCCTATTATCGAATACATAATTAGTCCCAGAAATTGTCCTAATATAATAGTTATGATTATTGTAGGAATAAAAATAGCAAGATTTAGGTCAGGTGCTCCAACAAATAAAACCATAGCAATAATTCCTAAAATACTTATTACAATAAATGAATATAAACCTTGACCG
>Ga0131853_10015128_pt1 | contig 14118 bp, 8 predicted proteins | sample TergutLab28metaG_FD_92764 | JGI IMG/M metagenome (GOLD analysis project Ga0131853, IMG submission 92764) | Labiotermes labralis P1 segment gut microbial communities from Petit-Saut dam, French Guiana - Lab288 P1 (version 2) (version 2) | ecosystem: Host-associated > Arthropoda: Insects >... | reverse complement strand
GTAATTCAACAGCACTTTCGCAAGCTCCTGATGATGAATATATTAATGTCCGAAACATGTTGAGTACATAAGAAGTGAAATAAAATATCAAGTGACATCAAGTTGGTCTTTTATTCTTCAACTATTACAATGATACACGGTCCAATAAACATAAGATTATTTACTGTACTTTAAAAACCCATAACTCCTGAACCGTTGCCAATCGAGCCCTTGTGTATATGATGTTTCTGACTCAGAATCAGCTCTGGAATTACATCCCGAATTAGTGACCTTAACTCCAGGGACACCCTGTATAATTATGGTGTGGCTAAACTTACAAGGAAATAAGTCGGAACGCATTATGATTGTATATTGCATGGTGTAGACTCGTTAATGTAATGAATGTAGTAAATATGACCTTTCAGAATGAAGAAATAAATGTGTATTTTCCTTCCCGCATATTATTTTATCGATAAATACCAATATTCGTTCCGCACGTATCTCTTTAATTTCCCCTGACAGTAAGGCAAGAAGGGGATTTTTATGTTCTGAAAAACAGGATGACTGTTATTTGGAAGATTCGTCGTATTATTTTAGTGAATAACAGAAGTAACAAAAACTATTCTTTATTCGTATTTCTTAACAAGACAGAAACAGATTCAATATGCTTACATTCTTCTGTAATTTTAATTGTTTAATGGTTATAGTACTTTTATTTATTTACACGGTCCACTGATTTAGTTAGAACAGAGAATAAAGATTCTAATTTGGCAGGGCACTGAATAGTAATGTTCTTAATTTCTATAAAAATTTAGCACATGGTTACAAATATACTGTAGGAATGAGCACGTGTGGACAAAGAACGGAATATAGTATACACAAGGATGCAGGTGTACCACTGATCTATGTTGATTAATTAAAATTTATTTAGGTTTAGAGAAACTAATGTTCTGATAGGTCTTTTTCCTGGTCAAGGATGATCTACTTTTACGGGACAGGAACTTCCTCTTGGTATTTAGACACGAGATTCAAATTCGAGAGTTCTCATCCCGTCTGCGATTTTCTTCACTCCTTCCATCAAATGCTGAGATAATATGCTAAAATAGATCAATACAGCTTATTCCACTTCATCTGTCAAACTATTATACAATTTGGCGCTCAGTAATCTGGTCAGTGGAAGAGCATTATTAAATAACAGTTTTATGTCATCTTGTTTCAGTGAACTCTAATATTAATCGGATTTTTACGAAGTCTCGAAAGTGTTACATATTGTTTCGTATGAAAAATCTCTGGGATTATTTTTGACTTCTTTTTACTTGATACCTTTTTACCTTGAGATTTTACGAGGAAATTATGTGGTATTTGTCATTCACATTTTACATGCTTAATGGCCTATATAACTAACACCATAGTTTTTGTTTTAACGTTTTGCTGACCGTGCATCTCAGTATATTTATCTCAGTACTTAACCAACTTGATGCACAAAATTTTTGTTGTACAATAAGTTTATTTCATGCCTCTACATGTTTCGAGTACTGCTGTGCTCATCATCAGGAGATCAAAATTGTATTATACAGCATCTGGTATCATCACACCTATAGGTGTCCGTCTCGTGCACAGTCCTCTCTCAACCTTAAAATAGCTGTAGGCCAGATGCATTCATTTCAATTACGGTTCTTCTTCTTCATCTCAAGCACTACAGTCCGTGTTGGACAATGGCTACCAACACAACTTTCCTCCACTCCCGACGGTCCCTGACCATTGCTCGAAACATGTAGAGGCATGAAATAAACTTATTGTAAAACAAACACTTTTGCAACAAGTTGGTTAATCACTGAGATGAATAACCCCATAGTGCCTTTTGTAAAATAGAGCAAAGTTGTAAAACCTTTCTGCCTTTTAGAACATTTTTGTCTAAGTAAACCGAGCATGTCAGACCACAGAATTGCGGTCTGGAACCAGAATCCAATTGGAGTTTCAGTTGTTAGGCGTGTATCTTTTTATTTACTTGTGTAGAGTAATTATGTGATATTATTGCCTTAAAGATGACAGCGCAAGGCCTAGTTCTGCCCACTAAACCCAGCAATATTGCTGCCTGAATGTCTGTTCGCTTGAGATTGCAATGTTATTTGGGTTTGATTTAGAGACAAATTGGACCACCTTTAAAGTTTTATAGAGCGATTCTCCGCAGTTCGGCTTTAATTTCACGGGCAGTTATTTTATATTGCGTCACCACGACCGCCACAATTGTGTTATATAAGTGTTTGTTCCGTATAGATGTCAGCGTATAGAAGGGGCGGTGTGGGAGGAATGTGGAAAAGAAATCGTTCTGTTGAAGGAGTCGAGGGTTATTGCCTTCTCTTCCTGTTTCTGTCACACTTCAGCCATAACAAACGTGCACAAACTATTTGAAAATGGGAAACATTTCTGTTAACAGTGATGTGGAAATATGGCTACATTTCAAAATATTGCTCAGCGTTCGTGGATCCAATTTGTTGATCTTACGATGATGAAGTAACTAGGTATAAGACGCATTATGCTGGTAGGCAACAGAAGATTTTAATATGATATAATTTTTTTTTCTTGAATTTCGGGTTGGAGCGAATGATATAAGGGGTAGGTCGTGACGGGAGGGGGGGGAGTGGCATGACTAAGTACAGTGGAGAGAGTAGGTACTTCGTAGTAATTTTCAAGTTAATTATGTTAGTACTTCAATATTGAATACGTAGTTTAGTATGAACATTCTTATATTAATGTATTTCTAAGGATTTTTTACAGAGATTTTGTATTGTTTTTGCGATGTTTTTGGTAAACAGTTATAATAAGGTATAATTTCTGAAAATATCCTCAATGTTTGTGAATACCTTGTGATTTATTAGACAAATACAACACAAGGAAGAGCTGCAGTAGAAAGTTTGTGAATGTTATTTGCCATAACATAAATCCAAAGAAGGAAAAGGGCTAAACATTTGAGCTGGCGCCTGTATTCAAAAATATTATGCCTCACGTATAGCGAACTGCTTTCTGTTGTCATTCAAAGATCTTGTTAGTTATATCCAGAGCTAATATTCCACACGCTTACTTTAAAGGAAGCCACAGTAGTGTCCTATTTTGAAGAGGAGACCTTTCATTTACACTCTATTGTCTCTTCTGCTCCACACTATTGTCTGGTCCCTTACCAGTATCTAAGAATCTATGTGGCCTGAGAAGTTTTGGCGGCTGTCCTTAATTGCCACAGAAAGTAGCAAAGACTTGTAATTGGACAGAGATCGTTCTTTTTAAAGGGGCTTACTGCAGATCGCCTTGACATTTAGAGCGAACTGGCTGACATTGTTTAGAGCTTAAAATCAATATATAAAGAATGAACGAGAAAGGAGTTTGATTCTTATCGTAATTTTCCACATAGATCTATTTGGTATGGGTTGTTGCATTTAATTTCTGATGACTGATCACGAATTCTGGAGTCTATCAATTTTTGTTAATCTTTCCTTCCTTGGAAGGAAGAAGGACAGTCTTATGAGTTTACCATGTTGTCTGTCCCCCATTTCACGTTTTGAATAAGTTAATCGAATTTTACAAAACTTGGTACGCATTATGTTATTAAGCCAGTCACAACGTCGTAATATTTTATTTCTTTCAAGCTGTAATAACAAAATTGCGAACGCTTTGACGTATGGTGTGGTAAGTTGACATAATTACATGTCTCCTTAGTTCTGTTCGGGAAGCGGAAACAGCGAAGTTAGCTACTTTGCTAGGGTAAGGTTCGGAACCCTACAGGCAGTCCTTACCTGCTGCGATAAAAGAGAGCGCTTAACCTTTTGGCGCCGGAATTATTTTTTAAATTTTAGCACACCTGTATATAAAATGTGAATAATACAGGTACCAAATACGTTAGAATTATGAAACAAACTGCATTTTGAAGAGAAATAAACGGAGAGTATATACCATGTTTAAAATATTCAGTACCTATATTTGTTGAATAAATATATAAAATGCAATTTTAGAGGTTAGCGGTGCGGTACGACCACTGTAGTTGACATTAGGCGTCTAAAGGTTACTTATGGTGCCTTCTAAAAACACAATAAACAGCGGACTAGCATACAGATCTTTTGTGCGGTTATGCTAGCTGCAAATGAAATGAAAAGAAGTATTTGCTAACTGCAATTGGGTTGACACCCCGGTGGCAGTAGTACAGTACACATTTACACATAAATATTACACAGAACAACACAATGAAACAGAATACACAGAACGAAACATATATAACAATAAAAATACATACGTTACAAAATTGAACAGAAACATACAAAACATACAACCATACATAAAATGATAAAGAATGGAATCAAGAAAATATGGAAGAATGTGATAGACCAAACAGCCATATAAACAGCAAACTACTTCATATGATCTATATATCTTCTAATAAAGTTAGACACCGTGTTACTAAGATCTTCACTACACTTCGCCCAACTACACTTCACTCCACTTCACACTACACTTCAGTCCACTTTACTACACTTCACTCCGCCTCACATTAGACTTCACTCCAATTCATACACTTTCTTTTAATTGTCAATAAAAATGCGACCGTGCATGTTAACATCGTGTGCTTCATAATTTAATTGTAGAACAGCATTCACTGAGAGACAGCAGAATGCATGTATTATTTTGATTAAGAAAATGAGTTCTAAAATTTAAAGACGTGTGTCGTTGTTCCGTTATATTTGCCCCTAAAATTAATGCTACATTAAACCGTGTTTTGTCCGTGAATCGTAACAGTATCATTTTCATACTAATCCAGATCTTCAGTTTACAAGTGAAAGGAAATTACAATAATTTAATTGACGGCATTCCGTTGTATTTATGTATTAATTAAGTAATTACTAAAATACCATCAGGCACAAATATACCTTTATTTTGATATACGTTTTGCAAAAAAATTTTAAAACATTCGATTCTAGGAAATATTTAGTACATTAATGTTAACAGAAGCGCAACTCAAATCATTATAAAGGTGTCAAAAACATATATTACTTTTTAATTTTAAAAATTTACGTGTCGAAATGTGAGATCTCACATTAAGTGTGTATGTTATTTGCATTTTGTTTTTATAATTATAATTTATACAGGGCATCAGAGTGGTATATTAAGACAGAAATGTGTCTTCATAGGTCAACAGACACACAGATTTTAAGTAATTATAATATTTGTCATACAAACTTCAATGTAGAATTTATTTATTGTGCAGAATATGAAGTGTGTTTGGTCACGATTGACAGACATTAGTTGAGAAGCACAGCAAGTCCACTGACAGCACGTAATATACATTATACAAATTGACGAATACGTAATTCCTTAAATGTAAGGGAAACGGCTTCAAAATGTAGCGAAATGTATAAGGAACTGCGAAATACATTGTGATAGTCTGGAATTCGTCAGCAATTTCGATCGCTCTCTAGTTTATTACATGTGCACTGAACTTCTTGGCAGAGACAAACGGAAAGAGAAACGCGTTTTAAAATACGTTAATCAATTAGTAGTAGCTGTGCCCACAAGATGACCAGGTACATAGAGGACAACTGGGTTTGATTCTTGGCAGAGCTCTTTGCATTTTTTTCCCTTATTATCGAGTCTGCGTCGCCTGAGGGCCCACGCAATACCAAACCCGAATGATTGTAGTCCATTTACATTCGTGAGAGAGCAGTGCGGGGCGTGATTGTCATCAGATAGCCATGGAAGTTGCAGTTGATTGAGGGGTTTAGTTCCATCTTATCTATAGGCCTTTTGGGTGAGAGTTTAACACGATGTAAATACATAGAAGAAGGTTGTATATGTAAGTGATTTAAAACAAATCCTCATATACAACAATAAAAAAAAACAGCATATTGTTCAGCATACTCTGCTGCAAGCTGTGTAGTACATTTGGTTTGTTTGTGCATAAACAGAAAATCTGATCTTCCGAATTCTTGATTGTAAACATTACTTGTTATGTTATGACTCAGGAGGACTGCCCGGACTGCTATTTCTTTCTCACTTATAGCGACATTGGTTTTGATTGTTCGGAAATACTGACGACACATGGCAGTTCCCTCAGACTACAGCTAAACAATGTGTGCATAGATTACTAAGAATTTTTTTTAACAATCCATATAACCAGTAGAAAAGTAAAAATATCTCCTTTCATATGGATGTAGTATAAAATTCACGCGTTACTGATCACGTTTACGCTCCGGGGTGGATGAATTTCTGTAAGAGTAGCACCGAAAAAATATCAGACTGACGCGGAACATGTTATCTTAGTCAATGTAAAAGGGTGCCCAAAACATGTAACGGCAGGATATTGATGATAGATGAGAGCGTGTTGACGAAACGTGATGGTAAACAGGTGAATGTTTCAGTATGTGGAGGAACGTGACGCAGATTAGCGTTGTACAGTCGATATTAAGTAGAGGAAAACAAGCAGGTTACTGCAGCAATAAGGTTTTGGGCTTTCCTTATTGTTGCACCGTGCATATCGTCGAGTTATTTAATTAGTACACCAACTGATGCACATACATAAAATTCCTGTGCTTTGCTGCGTATCACGCAGCGAAGCACAGTACGCACACCTGAAGTAGGGGACTCTCAGCAACATACCCTCAAATAATACGACATGCTGCCACAGCACCATATTAGTACAACGAAGTTAATCAGTGACTATTTTTAATTGTGACTTTAGCAAGGAAAGTATAGCTCCCTGAGGATGATCTTAGGATCGAAACATGTCGGAGCAAGTTTAGTGTTTTAGGCTTTAATTCGCTAGGTAGAAGGTTAGAATGTTAGCTTAGACACCGACTGTTCTGAGAAATGTTTCGTGGTTCCTTTCAGTTATTCTCCAGTTATATCCTGGCATCGTAAATTGGAACAGGCTACTTTCTCCTGCAAAGTTATGTAAGGGTGGGGAAAAAACTAAGAAATTAGTTACCTCAATATTTTTCTCTTCTAATGATGTTGATATGACTAAATGAATACATAAAATATGCGAGGAATGTAACACTCGTAGAAAGAAAACAATGCTTGCAGTATTTTTTTTCTGTATGCTTGCGTTGAAGCCACGGATATTAATCCGTGATTTCAAATGCCACCCTGTCAGTTGTTGGTATCCCATTGGAAGGCACACTTTCCCGTTTTCATGACCACGTATTGGTCTGTTTTAAGGAGAAAGATGATAAATTTTTACTCCGATATTTTTTTGCACAGACCTTCGTGCTGTGTGAGGAAGTCTTTAATTCATGTCATATTAAATACGGTCAGATACACATTGTGAGCAAGGTAGCTCAGTTGGTATAGCGACTGACTACGGGATGAACGGTCCGAGGATCGAATCCGGGTGGGGGCGAGATTTTCCGCACCTGTCAAGACCGGCCGCGGAGGCCACCCAGCCTGCTGTACAATGGGTACCAGGTCTTTCCCGGGGGTACAGGCGGCCGGGGCTTGGGGCTGACCCCTCATCCCATCTAGTGCCGAGGTCCTAGAAAGTGTAGAGCTACACCTCTACTCACCCTAAGGGCCTTCGTGGCCTATAAAAAGGGTGAAACCTACCTACCTCTATATATATATATATACACCCATATTAAGGAACATTAATTATGAATGATCAAATTTCGCACCTTTTAAAACGGCGGATCGAGGATTGAATTCTTGGCTATGCCTACATAATTTAAAGCAAAAGTTCTGTAACATTATTTTGTATTTCCATTAATTCAGTATCCGCGATTGTCAGTCCATCTTTGTTACAAAACCTTTGGAACATTAAAAACATTCACGGCCAAAATAAGAGCACAAGAAACGTCCAGACGTTCTTGAAAAATACGTAAACACGTTTATGTAAGAGTATGTAAACTATATACATATATATTACAGGAACATGCGCTGTTTGAACTGATGTAAACAGTCGGTTGATCCAATTTTAAATATTGCCGTCATGACAGAACTATATTACCGCGAGTGATAGGGTTTTGAATGAAAGAATTCCAGTATCAATATCGACCCTCGCCTCCAACGGAGAAGAAAATATTCCTTTTTGAACATCAGTCAAAAGAGAAATTATTGAGGGGACAAAAAGTAATAAATGTGGCGCAGCAAGAAACTGTAAGTCAGTCTCTAGCGTCGTCGAAAAGCATTACTGGAGATAAGAGAGGAAATAGGTTAAATTCTTGTACCTGCGGGGCAGGTCGTTTGAAGCGAAATGAGGAACTGTTTATCGATATCGATTTTGATACGAGTACTTGTGTCGTGTCTTTAGGCCATAGAGTTTCTTATTTTACTTATATTATCGAAACCGTTTAAAGAATGATTGGAAACTCGCGTACCTCGAATTTTCACAACACTCGTAAAATTCATAAGGGAGCAAGTTGCTAGCAGAATTGAAGCTGAATTTCCAATTGCATAAATATTTTTGTCCTGCATATCCCGTAACATTACAACTGTCGTCTTCTCTCCAATACTGGTATCACGTGTAAATCTTCACAGCTCCTTAAGTTCTGCAGTACTGTAAAAGGTAAAGCAGTCCAATTACAGGCCTGGACAGGCCCAGAAGGTTCCAAGAAGTTAAGGCTCCCAGATTTCGTAACAACGGCACAGGATGGTTGTAGGTTGTCAGCCTTAAACACCGGCCGCCTTTACCCCCAGGAAATATTCCTGGTACTCATTTCAGTTAGAGGCTGAGTCGACCCCAGGGCCATAGTGCGATCGGAAGGATTTTATGTCAATGAAAAATCCACTGACACTAGCTGGGATTGAACCAGCGACCTTCTGATTTGTAGCACAGCACCTTAACCACTGTGCTACCGCGATCCCCACTCTGCAATACTGTAGATATTAATAATTCTGCAACTTCTGCAGTAATATGAATATTTACAGACCCTGAACTTCTACAATAACGTGAATCTTTATGATTTGTGAACTTCTGCAGGACTGTAGACCCTCGACTTAAGAAGGCTTTACGTTAAAAATAAAATTCGCTCGTCAGCAGACACATTTTTTTCCATAAAAGTGATGTAATAAGCAGCATTGCAGCTACGCTTACGAAGACAACATGTTTAGTCTTGTAAGTATGCTGTCTAAAATGTAAACAGTGCAAGGGTGCACAACAGATATATGCGGACAGTTTGAAAAATAATCCACATTTTATTCCTTCGGATCACCAGAATAAGTTTCAGCGGCAAAAGCTGCTAAAAAACAGGGTTCGATGACTCTGGTTTCTTTTCCTGAAGTCTGGTATAATAGGACATCAAAGAAGTCTTCGCTTTCGCCTTCTTATTCTCATAACAAATTCCTGTTATTTCTGATGGAAAGTATTTCCCATGTCATCGTTATGTAAAGATGTTTCTCCAACATAATGTAAGTCGAAGGCCTACTCTATGTGATGGTGGTCACCTTTATGTTTCGATCGTTATGGTTTATGGAAAATAGGTGTGCCTGCAGGCAGACTAAACGTGATGTAGGAGAGAAACTTTCCCATACCTACCGGGAATCTTAAATCCAGTCCGAAGTCACTGTATAGAGCTGTCCCAGAAAACACAAAGCAGCCTCATATATGGGTTGGCTTTCAGTGGCCAGCAACAGCGCATTCTTTGGGTTCGATGTATGGAGTCGCAAAGGACTGCCATGAAGTGGACAGCAATGGTATCGCAGGTGACTGGTGTGTCTGTATTATTTATTTATTTATTTATTTGTTTATTTACTAAGTGTAACCGTAATTCTACTCTTGCAGGAGATCCTTATGACATCGCCTCTTAGTAAAAGAGGTCGGAAACTTCAACAACAGCGTAGTAAGGACTCCATACTTCACAGAATGATTTACCGCTGTGACGGCAGGATTTATTTTTGTGACCGTAACAGCACTGATAGAAACGGTTTTATGTTTTTTTCAACACATTTCCTATCTGTAATATGGCACAGTTTATTTTCGACTTTATTGTCTCTTCTTTTTATCAATTTACGTTTGTTTATTATCAATATCGTGTTCCTCAATCTTAAACAGTGCTCGGGTCGTGGGTGTACGCCAACTGCAGGAGCACTTGGTACCATTTGTTATGATTTCTTAACCGTCTGATACACGAGGCTTTGCAAACAATCGCACGTGTATGAAGATAAACTCACATTATTAGAGGGCTTCAAACAGTTTCCAGAAGTCTAGGAAGTACTTCAATATTCTGACTCCAGAAGGGTAACATAGAATAGGTTCCATACTCAGGACCTATAACTATTGAACATCACCGTACAAAATTTAGTCGCCATGGCAATCTGGCGCCCGAGATTTGTGCACCCCTGCGTTACTATTCCCTACATTACTGAATATTTGATAAATGACGCTCTATTCTGCTTTCAGAATGGAATAAAACAGATCCATCCTTCACTATAGGATAAGTAATCGAATCCAAGATATTTGTAATAGCGCTCTGTCTGCCGAGTAGGTTAGAGCGTCGGTTAATATTATGGACTTTGTGTTTGAGACATTAATTCAGAATCTGTGGTAAAGTTTAGGTCTTGGGTGACATTATTGTAGCTGGCGAGCTGTAGAAGGCTCGATAATATTGCTTGTAGAAATTAACACTCAAGTAATTTAAACGCACATTTAGCTGAGTGTGAATGTGAACGGCATTTCAAAAGATTCTCTAAAAAAACAGAGGGGCGTTTGGAAAATAAGAATCAATTAAATAAAGAAAAATTAGTACATAACTCTTGCCAAAGTTGTCTTCTTAAGTGCGGTGCCCGCGTCTTATTATCAAAATTGTTTGGTTTTCAGTTAATTTAGTCCAATTACATGCCATAATGTCTGATATATATGACATGGCCGGTTCTTTCATGAACTTATGTTTCCTTTTTTCTTGTGGCGCTTCGACTCGATTCTGGGTCTTGGTCTCCTACCAGGGGGCTTCGCGATCACATTAACTGCACATATCTCGTCCGGTAGGACTCCTCTGGACGAGTTATCAGCCCGACACAGAGACCCCTACCTGAAAACACACAACACTCACAATAGACAAACAGCCGTGCCACCGGCGGGATGGGAACCGACAATCCCAGCAGGCGAGCGGCCGCAGACCCACGCCTTAGACGTCGTGGCCAGTGAAATCGTCTCATGAGCTTACATTTTTGGCCTTAATCAGCTCCTGTTATTTACACCTGCAGTAGGTGAAATGCCGTTAATTATTATGAAAACCGCTACATTTGATAAACTCTTTGAGTTATGCAAAATGATGATTCGATGAAACGTTGAGTCTGATCTCACAATAGACCACAACAGCCTCTAACATATATACTGGCTTAAAATAGAGATTTTTCGCGTTATTCCTATCAGCGAATATAACACTTGATTTGACGTATCGTCGTCAAATAAACAACAAAGACATAACAGTTTTCAGCGCATAAATCCATGCTAGTGTATTACATTTAGCACAAAATAATCTCTTCAAACTTAGATAAATAATTAACAAATTAGTGTTAATATCTCATTTTCGTGTATCAATCTATTATAGGTTTGTTCATATTGAATTCGGAAAGTATACACTGTTCTACATGCAAAGCACAAAGGGATAAGTTGCTACCAATAAGCAAGTTAAAATTTTGATATGAAACCACAAAAAAATTATCAGACATAATTCTTGAAGGTTAATTGTTAATCCACGCTTTTTCTATCCTTTCTATAAATCCCCTTTTCAGAGTTAAAAAGTAACTCAACTACTGTCTCTCAGTGAACACGTAATGATGCTGATTGTAGGGCCAGTTAATCTCTTTTTTATTACAGTAGAATTAAACTCGAAGCTATGTTAAAATAAAGCTTAATTCACACATTGCAGAATCATTTAAAAAATTCTTCTTAAATTCAAAATGCCTATTCGCTGTACAAATTACTGTTATCCTGTCATCAAGAGGCGTGTCTAATTAATAATCTGCAGTTGTTAGCGGAGACGTGGTAATTAAAGGAAATTACTCTGTTGTTAAAATGCACCGTCTCTCATGTAAGGAATTTTACTCTTTTTTCTGACTAAATACTAAAATGAGTACATGATAAGGAGGTCTTCACCGTGGATTGGATTTGTCGGTATGAATTTAACACTGATTCAAAGAGCGGCTTGCATAACACTTACGAATGACACATTTTATTACATATACCGTAATTTAATTTCAAGTTTCAGTCAAGAATTTTAAGCAAGATGTCATAAAATAATGTTACACAGAATGTCGATAACATTTTACAGAAAATACCTCTGCCCACTGAGTGGATCGTAAGTGTTCAAGTATATTCTTTTATACTCTCTGTTAGACTGTTTTTCAATATACAAGTATAAAATATAATTTGTCTAGTTCATTTTTCTTCGGTTGTAGGAGCACTTGGTATTGTCTGACATTACTGGAATTGTGCATGTCTGAATAATCAAAAGCTTGTTTTGATTTCACTGAGTTAATTTGATATAATTTTAACTGCATTAGTGTTCACACCCGGCGGCACTAGTACAATACATATTTAGTCACAAACAATACACAAAATAACACAATGAAACAGAATACGCAAAACGGAACATAGTAACATAAAGAATACATAAACATAACAGTAAAAGCAAAGCAGTCCCATTACAGGCCTGGACAGGCCTAGAGGGTTCCAGGAAGTTAAGGCTCCCAGATTTCGTGACAACGGGACAGGATAGTGGTAAGATTGTCAGCCTTACGCACCGGCCGCTTTTACCCCCAGGAAATATTCCTGGTACTCATTTCTGTTCGAGGCTGAGTCGACCCCAGGGCCATAGTGCGTTCGGGAGGATTTTATGTAAAAGAAAAATCCACTGACACCAGCTGGAATCGAACCAGCGCCTTCTGATTTGTAGCACCGCACCTTAACCACTGTGCTACAGCGGTCCCCGAAACATAACAGTAAGGAAACAAAAATAAGTATATATAATTTACAAAATTTAAGCAGAAGCATATGGATGGATAATATTAGGATGGATCTGCAGGAGGTGAGATGTGGGTGTATGGACTGTATTGGGCTGGCCCAGGATAGGGACAGGTGGCGGACGCTTGTGAGTGCGGTAATGAACCTTCGGGTTACGTGAAATGCGGGGAATTTCTTGACTAGCTGCAAACCAGTTAGCTTCTCAAGAGGGACTCTGCACCATGGAGTAAGTAAGTGAGTAAGTAAGTAAACAGAAGCATACAAACATAGAGCCATATATACAATGATACAAAATAGAACCAAAAGAATGTGAAAGAATGTAATAAACGATAGAACCATATAAGCAGCAAACTTCATATGCTCTATATATGTTCTAAAAGTGATAGGCACCCTGTTACTAAGACCTTCACTCCACGTCACTCCACTTGTCGACACTTCACTTCTTCCCATTTAAAATTCACCAAACCACACTTCACTACCCTATCATTTGGCTTAACCTAATTTAAATTTCTTACCATTCCATTTCACCTCACTTCACTACACTTCACCTCACTTCGCTTCACTGCACTTTTAGACGGTTTTCGCCAAACTTCTATTCCCTTCACTTCACCCCATTTATAATTGCTTTCTTAACTCTTTTTCTAAAAATGTTATGTTTACAAAGAAAAGTCCCTAACGCTTCTGCAGGTGGATGGCTGCAGTTTTTAATGGTCCTATTTACAAACGAATACTTCCCGATATCGGTTCTATGCTTCCCTACCCTAATTTTCCAAACATGGTCAACCCTACTCAAATAGTAAAACCTTCGCAAACCGTCGCGTATAGCTTTCCAAGCCCGTTCCCCATTTTTAGGCTAGTTAGAGGAAAAAGAAATTGAAGGGGAATATTATAAAGATGCATTCCAAGAAATTTATTGCGTTTATACAAAATAATGCCTTACGTATCACAGAGACACGAACATTTTTCGTTTTCCAGCTTGTTCATTTTCAGGTATTAAGTTATTGTTTATTTAAATACGCTAGTAGTAGCCCTTACTGAGCAACATTAAACAGCGAGTAAACAAAGTTTCGAAACGGAAATCTCCTGACCACAAGACAGTGTTAAAATCTTATCAAGCCGTTCAGTTGCCTACATTTATTTTATTTTATTTATTTATTTCACCGACATACACATCGCGACCCTTGTGTATGCATCATCCT
>Ga0131853_10015127_pt1 | contig 14118 bp, 13 predicted proteins | sample TergutLab28metaG_FD_92764 | JGI IMG/M metagenome (GOLD analysis project Ga0131853, IMG submission 92764) | Labiotermes labralis P1 segment gut microbial communities from Petit-Saut dam, French Guiana - Lab288 P1 (version 2) (version 2) | ecosystem: Host-associated > Arthropoda: Insects >... | reverse complement strand
ATGGAGGGTTCATGCTGTTACCAAGCTATGTCTAAGCTTATTATAGATAAATCTATGGTAGGCATCATCCTGTGTCTAATTGTGTTGCGTAATTATACAAAAGTCTTATGTACAATGCGCTATAATTTGTAAAAACTTATATAGCCACAGACGCTGCATATTATAGCGCATTGTACATTAGACTTTAGTACAATTACGCAACACAATTAGACACAGGATGATGCCTACCATAGATTTATCTATAATAAGCTTAGACATAGCTTGGTAACACCATGAACCCTCCATGCATCCCACACGTCCCAACCGTTCTGACAGATACGAGATCTCGTGCCCACTTTACCCCCCCCCCTTCCCCATATAAGTAGCCCATAGATATATAAATTTTTATAACTGCTTACTAAGTGATTCATGTACAACCTGAAGATGACCATTACCAAGCGCCGAAACATGTAGTTGTTCTCTATGTAATAATAAAATATATATACATCTCTCCACCATATAGTTGTGTTAGACAGTAAATTTACTCCATTATAGTTTATTATAAACACAACGGGGATGACGAACCTTATGACTATTCTGTTACTGCATCGCGATAAACGCTGCGCCTCCAACACAACGCTTGCGGGTGAATGTAATGCGATACAGGAAGTGACTTAGCTCGTTCGCATCATGAGGTGGGTCATTATCGAAAAGCGTAGTGACGTCAGTACACAAAGGCATGTTGTAAGTGACAGAAATAAATAGTGATATGTATAGATGCAACGTGTCCCTCAAAAATTTAACTGCACGGGAAAATAATATCGAAAATTGTGATAATCCTGCGAAGCAAATACATATATACACTGGGAACCAACGGGGGAGATTTTTACTGTCAAGAGTAGACGGTATGATCTAAGAAAGCACTTACAGGGACCCGAAATGTGGGGGAATTAGCCTTTGTCCCTGTCCAAACCATGAAGTCTTATAGGGGTAGCAGAGATATAGCTGCACTCAAAGCCCGGCGATAGGTGGAGATGATCGGTATGAATCCGGCGCTTTACAGTGCTTCTTGATTTTAGTTCAGTCCCTGCAGGCAACTGCCGACAGAGCAGATCCATGTCAGAATAGACCATGACTGCTCCCTTGCACATATTTTCTATCCATTATTCAATTATTATCGTATCATTCAACGTCAACTGAGCTACAAACAGCATCATTTAAAAAATCACAAATAAGTAAATAAAAAAATAAGATCATAAAAAATGGGAACAACATCCACGCAGAATATTCTTGTCGCGTTTATTTGTTAATGTTGTTGTTAAGTAATCGAATTTCGCAATTTTTTTTAATAGTTTCGATAGAAAGCATGACTTGCGTCTTGTCCAGGGAACTTCGCGCCTGTACAACGAAGGCTGCTGCAGGTGACCGCCGTGCTTGGACACGACTCATGTAGATAAAGTGCTTGCATTTAATGTGCAAACCGGCTAGGAAATGTTCTTCTAGGCAGGTGCTGTACAACAGAAGGCAACTGCCCTCTTCTGGACTGTCACACAGCGAATAGTGGTACTTTCTTCAAGAAATTACCACTACTCGCTACGTAATAACCCAGAAGAACGCAGTTCTCATCTACTTCGCGGCGGAAGCCTGAAATCTCGCAAGCTGTAAAATAGTTCATTTTTCTGTACTGGCGTGTTGGTACTGCTGTTTAGGAGAAGCGTCTGTCTTCTATTCTTTACCCTGAAGATGGTACCCACTAACCTGACTGTAGGGTATCAGAAGCCAGAAAATCACACATGTAACGTCAGCGCTGCGAATACTTGAGATTTGAAGTTATTTTATCACAACAGTACAGGTAAACTTAGTGTTCTACTAGCCTGCTGTGGAACGCGTGAAAAGTGTGCGAGGTCAATATAGCTGTTACAGCTTCAAGAAAGGGCTCGTATTTGCCATAAAATAAACCATGATAGGATTTTTCCAAATTTGGCATTCATAATTAACCTTCTGTTTATATGGTATAACCAGATGAGAAAAATGTAATTGATTAAACCAATAAAAAATAAAATTGAAGGAACGACTATACCTATAAAAATTGAAACCCACTTTTCAAAAAGACATACCAGTGTTCCACCTCCCCCTCGTTCATCTTGAGCGTAACTCGCCTATTATTTTTCGAGGGGAGAAATAATTAGAACAATTGTTATGGAGAAATCTGAAACACTTTTGATGCTGCAGTGCAAGTCTTACTTCTTTAGAGACAGTTGAACCAAAGGCAATGAACACATTACAAATCTTCCCCTGTGCTTTTATATCCCATCTTGTTCTTCTTTCCAGCATTGCTCCTTACTCTCTCTATATCTGAAAACAATACGTGTATAAGCGAGAGACGAGGTGGCACCCTACAAAGTGAAAAATATTCCACTCGCTCTAACGTTTCTCGAAACGTACTAGAACCTATATTGCACTGGGTGATTATGAATAAACCAATATGTGATAGTAAATATAAGACACATAACAATATATTTGGTGTAGTGCGTGTGCAGCCCTTGAACAGCGTTTAAGCACCATTCTAAGTCGACCTAACTCTTGGTCCCAGAGTGAGGTTTCACGTATATTTTGGTCACAACGTAAAAGTCACGTGAAATGTGACGCAGTCTGTGGTTTCTTTTGAATGAAACTTCGCGCACCCTTTTGTCTTAGAGTAAAACTTAACGCATTTCTTCGTTTTGTAGTAAGACATCACGTAACGCTTGATATCAGAAATAAACTTCACTTACAGTAGATCTTCACATACTCATTGGCCTCACGGAGAATCTTCATGCACCTCATTTCAGTAATAACAATTTTTATCTCAAATTGCACGTTATCCTGTACTTTAAAGAAAGCGAGGTGAGAAAAGCTGTTACTTTAAATAAACTTTATTCATAATTCGTACAGAGGAATAAGTTTTCCGGAGAAGGATGCCAGGACTATTATAGCTAAAAATAAAATCAAATGATTTATTCCGTTTGTGTTGTGTTCTGACGGAATGAATCACGTGATTTTATTTTGAGAATTAAAGAAGAAAGGGATGTCTTCCATTTAAAAAAATTTAGCTTATTTCGACCTGTGTTTGGCAGTGAACAAAACGTTACGTGTGTGTGTGTGTGTGTGTGTGTGTGTGTGTGTGTGTGTGTGGTGTGTGTGCGTGTGTGTGTGTGCGCGTGCGTGTGTACATGCGTGCGTGTGTGTGTGTGTGTGTGCGCCTTGTGCTCAAAAACTGATTTAAGTTGGAATGTGTATACTATAATACAGAAATCTTTTGTCAAGGTTTTAAAAGTCGAAAAGAATAACAAATGTATTAAGCGAAAACACTGCGTAATCAGGCGTATGACATTCTTTTGTTTCAGGAAAAAGTCCAAACCCGGTGTCAATTCCAAAACATATCAGGATAGTCTGCTGAAATATTTGAAAGAAGAAAACCTCAGTGAATTTAAGAAATTGCTGGAACATAAAGACGAGTACAAAATAAACCCAGACCATGTGTATGACTTCAACATGACATGTCTTGCTGAAGCATCCATGAAAGGACTGACTGAATTTATTAAAGCTTTGCTGAACAATGGTGCTGATCCTAACTTCGTATGCAGAATTCATTCAGGCCAAGCTGCAATACATTTCGCAGCCAAAGAGGGAAGTATTGACGCAATAAGATGTTTGATTGAGCATCCCCGTACCCAGATAAATGCCATTGATAGGCAAGGAAACACTGCTTTACATCTGTTAGCTTCGAATTTGACAGTGGACGACAAAAACGCTGGAGAATTTTTCTCGGACCTCGCCAGTCTAGAGGGCACTAATGTCAGGCACCGGAATATAAAAGGTCGGTCTGCAATCGAAATGGCTATTGGGAAATGTAGTGGAGATGTATGGAAGGATGTAATCCGGCGCCGTGACCTCAGGCCAGAAGACAGGCAGTTGATCTTAGACAAGCATCCGGAATTTAAAAAAGATAATCGGGAGAACTTCGAGTCTATATACACACATGACGATGCTTACACGGACCTGAGAAACAAAAATTTTGAGGGATTCAAAGTTAAGTTCAAAGAAGAATTTGTCAACAAGACAGACCTGATAGAAACAACGTTCCTTCAGCTGGCCTGTAGAGAAGGGTATCTTGATATTGTAGAACTTCTGCTCCATTTTGGAGCAGAAGTAAACGAAACTGGGACACATGAAGAGAGACCGCCAGTATATATAGCGTGTTATCACGGTCAGTATGACATCCTCGTGCGCCTGTTTGAGACACGCAAAGTACATGTCGGGTTTGTGAAAGAGAAGAGCCTCCTGCACTGTGTTCTGCATGGGCTAGGCGACAATGTAACACCTGCAGACGGTTATCGCAAATGCTTCGATTATTTGCTACAAGTAAAACCTCAGATTCCTATCAACCACTGTGACAAATACGGTCATACAGCAATGCACTACGCTGCTGAGTTTGAGGACGGTCACTATGCTAAGGCCTTACTTGAGCGCGGAGCTTATATAGGATACCTGAATAAATTCGGCTTTTCTCCGCTGCATGATATAGGGCCTCAGGTACTAGAAGAAATTTTGGATAACTGTGTGGAGTGCATAAAAACAAATAAGGAAAATGAATATAAACTGACATTTAACTTCAACATGCTGAAACCCATTAAGATGCGTGATACGACTGAGCAAACGATGGATGCCGAGTCAGGAAAAATGCTTCAGGAAAGTTTACCAGAGATGGGACCCCTCTACTTTATTAGCCGGACAAACAAATTCGGGCATCTGTTGAAACACCCTGTTCTGCTCATGTTCTTGCATCTCAAATGGACCCGTATCAGCTTGTTGTTTTATATTAACATGATATATTACATCACATTTGTCACTTTTTTGACAGCATACGTTCTGTCCGAGACCTATTCTCCTGGGAAATGTAACGGAAAATCCAAACCGAGTGTAGTCTATGTTATCCTGTTTGTTCTGACTGTGATTCTTGTTGCCAGAGAGCTTACACAATTCTGCCTACTACCGAAGAAGTGGCGTTATTTCTACAAATTGGACAACCTATTGGAAGTGTGTATCATAGCAACCACTATTCTTACTCTGTTCGGCAACTGCTCCAAACTACTATTGGCAGTGACTGCTGCTGGCGTGGATGGAGGTAATATTGCAGCTCGGTTGTATCTACAGTCTGGCCGTCTACAACGAAATGATGAAAACAGTCACACTCAACTACGTAAAGTTTCTCTTTTGGTACTTTCCCCTCATACTTGCCTTCAGTTTCAGTTTCTATATGCTATACCACAAGGAATATCCTTCCGAAGGAAAGGACGGCACCTACGTCAACAGTACTAGCGTCAACTCTTCCGTTCCGGATAAGGTAGACTTCTATAGTGACTTAGATTTGTCACTGCTTAAGACGGCTATTATGATGATCGGTGAATTCGATGCCTCCGAAATGTCTTTCAAAGATGGGAGTTATTTCGTGTTTCTCTTCTTCGTCTTCATGATGACTATCGTGTTGATGAACTTGCTAAACGGTCTCGCTGTCAGCGACACTCAGGCTATAAAGAATGATGCTGAACTGGTCGCGTGCAGATCCAAAGTGAAGCTGGTGCACCATTTCGAGAGTGTGGCGTTCGGAGGTCCTCTTAAGAACCGCTGTAGGTGCCATCTCACTGGCGGTTCGCCGTCGTTGTGCTCTGCATGGCGAAGGAGACTCCAGAAAGCAATCAGTTTGTTTCCGGACACATTCACAAATGGAAATCTGAATGTCCTCTTCAACCAGGGAACACGGTATATAAATTTAAATGGAAGTGACAGTGACAAGGAGCATAGACCAGATACTTGTTTCAGGATTGGTAAGTACAGGTGGGGAATAGAGGTCGACCGTGAAGTGTTAATAGCGGCTAAGGACATCGCCGATCAAAGGAAAAAGCAGTTTCTGCATAAGGAAAATCATATTGTGAGTAGGATAGCTAAAGTTGAAGAAGACTTACAGGGATGTATGAAACAACTTACGAATTTAGAGGAATTGTTAAAACAATTAATAAACAACAAATGAGAGAAATAAACAGTACATGCGCTCTTTCTATACCAGACACATACGCATGCCAACTTGGTACAGTAACTTTTTCCAACAGTCAGAAATTTTTCGCTTTACAAAAGCTAATCGTCAGAATTGTGGCTTGTGCACAACCAAGAGCTTCGTGTAGGAATCTATTTCAACAATTAGAAATTCCAGCTGCCCCTTGTTAATAAACACTTTCATTAAGATAATTCATTATCTATAATAAGGTAAATTTTCAAACAAATTCATCTATACACAATATTAATACAAGGAATAAGCACCATCTTCAAAGACCAAATGTCAACCTATCTTGTTTTTAAAAAAAGTACATTTTACGCTGGCATCAAAATTTTCAACCCTCTACCGTTTAGTCTGAAAATCCTTAAGAATGAAAAAGCAAAATTCGAAGTAGCATTAAGGAAGAACTGAAAGACACACCCCTTGTACTCTGTAGATGAATTTGTTATGTGTAATGACTATATATAATACTGTTTTGTAAAGTGTTTGTAATATTTTACATTGTAAAAATTGCATATATTCGTATCAAATGCCCAAATAATGCACTCAATTGTATAAAATCGTTAAATTGTTAAAAACCAATTAAACTTATAAAAGCCGCTCCAACATGTTTCGGTTCACGCATGAACCATTATCAGGGAGCTACAACCAGTACTTAGCTAAAATTACAAGTCTTTTTCAACTGTGCATCTGTATAGTTCACTTTGCACAGTGAACCATACAGACGCACAACAGGTCACAATATGCCCCCATAACACTGACAACGTCTGTACCGACACGCACAGTTGAACAAGACTTGTAATTTTAGCTACGTACTGGTTGTAACTTCCTGATGATGGTTCCTGCGTGAACCGAAACATGTTGGAGCGACTTTTATAAGTTTAATTGGTTTTTAACAATTTAACATTTTATACAATTGAGTGCATTAGCTGGACAATAAAACATTTGATATCATTGATGCAAGGTGTAACCATGAATATATATATATATATGTGTGTGTGTGTGTGTGTGTGTGTGTGTGTGCTTATGACATGTTCCACATTCTATTGTCTTTGTGACACACTTACGGATTCATTGAATATATCTATATATATATGTATGTACACAATGTATTAGTATTACATGTTAAGTGCCAATCTGTGTGTGTGGCACTCAGTTTCGTCGGTCTTTTTAAACGGTTGTGTCACAGCGTTGTTTTTGTCTCCGTTGTCTGCTTCCAACGAACCAGGACAGAGCAGTCGGTAGTCTGGCTTGCCTAAGAAATGAACGAGCCAGCGAGCTTAAAAGACGATTACGGAACAATCGGAGACAAAGAGTTACGCGGCCATGTCACGTGACAGAAATAATAATAATAATAATAATAATAAACTGAAAATATGCTTACTGATAATTGTGGACATTTCAGTGGACAGGGACATCATGTAAAAGAAACAGAACAGGAGCTAAAATACATGAGTTTATGCACGGTGGTACAACGAGTGTGGACCATGAAATGTTTGATTATACTGGTACTAATTGGAGCCACTGGAATAGTGACAAAAGGTTTGAAGAAAAATTTGAAAGCCATGCCAGGAACAGATTCAATAGATTCACTTCAAAAGACAGCTATAGGTGGAACATCACACATAATACGGGAAGTACTGCAGTCTGAAACTGGAAGACTGAGCGGTGGTGATCTCCGTTGGTTCAGAAGAAGTGCCAGGAAGAAAGGGCTTTTTACAAGAGATTATTATTATTATTATTATTATTATTACGATAATAATATCAAAGTGTTAATCAAACAGGCAGTGAGACAAGGATCGTGTTTAAAGGCTGGTAGAATATTAATTCAGAATATTGTTTATCTGGAAATTTTTCATGATTAATGGTAGATCTTTTCATAAATAAATTTACGTTCTGTATGTTTATCAGTGCTTGTTAGTAGGTGATTTATATTTTTATATCATTGATGTAATGGCGAATGAAAAATTGTACAGTCCTCTATTTTCCAATCTCTTTCTTCACCGATAAACACATAAATGACTGACAAACCATAGGGATGCAAGTAACTTAGGTTCGGAATTTGTTTTTCGCAGTTCTGTTGTGAACGTACAGCGCGTCCAGTTACTACGTTATCACGTTCAGCAGTCCACTGAATATCATATTCTCGTCAAAGGTTTTAATTTGCCCCCAGTGTCATGCAAGCCTGGTCTGGTGCCTTAGTAGAACAAATGCCTATGGTGCCAATGCAACCCACGAAGCACATGTGCTGAAAAAGAGTTTGAGTAACAGTTCGTACAGAATGTTCACAATACAGCCACTGGAGACATATAATTGCAACTACCGCGCACTTTTGCTTACTCTTCTAGCAACTACCAAACCCGTCTTGAGTGGTCCGCGATAGCTCAGTCAGTACAGCGACTCGCTCCGGGGTGGACGGTGCGGGGATCCAATTCCGGTGGGCGTGAGATTTCCCGCACCCGTCTAGACCGACCCTGGGGCCCACCCAGCCTCCTGTTCAATAGGTACCGCGTCTCTTTCCCGGGGGGTAAAACTACCGGGACGTGGCGTTGACAACCCATCTCCATCTAGTGTTAAAGTACAAGAAAGAGTAAAGCTATACGTCTACTACACCCTCTTGGCCTTCATCGCCTGTGAACAGTATTTTTTTTTTTTACCAACTGTTGAAGATAAGGCGCAATGTTCCTTCGAACCGTCGGTGAATTCTAAGTTACCCGTTACACAGCATAACATTCCAGGAGACCAGGGGCCTTCAGGTTTCCGTACAATTTATCGGCCCTGCTTGCTGTCAGTTTTCAGGCGTATTTTTGCATCTTAGCATCCTGAATTCACATCCGTTTGTGTGTACATTTCCTAGGTCTCTGCATTTCGTTAATCTGCTCTCAACTATCGATCCTCTCGATGCACATTGTTATATCTACACCTATCCAGCATGAATTACTACACCTCCATCTAGTGCAAAGGTTAAGAATGATTGACGCTATAATGCTACTTCTATGAGCTTTCGTGGAGAAGGGAGGGACAGTTTTACCTCTAATTTTAGGGGTCTGAGAAGTTTATTATTTATATGAGTTCAGTTGACAGCAGTGGCATACCCAAGAATTTTGTTTGGGGGGGGGGGGTGGTTCTACAAATTCAGTTGTGGACAGAGGACAGAGAGAATGGGGATATCGGGGCGGTAGCCCCCTAGACAGGGGTTCTGGAGGCAGCTGTAATTTGGTACAAGAAATTTCATTTCGTGTAGTAAAATTTTCTTAATTTTTGGTACTTTAAGACTATTTGTGATGAGAACCAATTTATTTGTCATTGCTAATGTAAAACAATTGCTAACCGGCGGTAGTTTTAGAATTTTACTGGGTTTTTTCCGAACATCTTGGGGTGTTAGCATCCTAAATTCAGCAATTTTTAAGTTTTCACAATCGGGTTGACTTTGGCACGATTTTGGAGGGCCTTCGGAATTTCGGAGGGGGTTTGAACCCCCAAACACTCCCCCCCCCCCTCGGCACGCCACTGATTAACAGTGTCTGAAGAATTTTTAGGCGCGTTCGCAAAATTGCGAAAAGCTTCGTCGTGTCTGTTCTTCTGTCCAACCGTCCGTCCGCATGGAAAAACGATTAGATACTTTGGTACATTATTTAATTCCCACATTCAATACACTTTCTTTAAAAACGTCAGTATTACAAAACCGATAATAGAATTGTTTCTTCATGTAGCTACTATAATCCTGACAGACTGAAAAGTATTATCTCGTCCTTTTCTAAATAAAATGTTTATTTATAATATTCTTCCAGGCAACGTTTTGTTGTAGAACATGGAACATTGAGCTTATAAAATACATTGTTTGTGTATGGGTGTCACTGAGAATCTAACCTAATGAAGTGGGAGCATTTTGAATGCCCACAGCAATGCAGCCATGTTACATGGAGCACTATTCATAGCTGTTGAAGTGAGCCACAGTCTGAGCTATAAATAACTTGTGTCCTCAAGGTGTGACAACTGTTGGCTGACTAGGAATAATCATGTCAGCTTGCATCAGATCTCTGTGTAAACGTGTGGTAAACGTTTTAAATTCAGTCTATAAGTAATAAACAGTACATTCTAATAATTAATAGTATATATTTTTTCTCACAACCTCTTCTTCACATGCTGATAAATCACTGCAAATTTTGGAGTAAAGTGTATGAAATATGGAAATGTAATACATTACATTACTTAATTTTGTTTGCTGAAAATAGGCAGTGAATTACAAAAATAACATAAATTCACAAAAAAAACTGATGTCAACTATTTTTGACACTTCACATTTTTATCTACATGTGTGACCTTCCGGACAGTCCATAGTCTAAGAATTGTAATGGGATGTGGACCTACACAGCATGTAGTTTAGAGCCTTCATTGTCATTATTGTGAGAAAGAAAATCGCCGTCTTTCCTGCAGTATCATATGGCCTGTTCCCAATTTTTCCTATTACTGTAGCCCAATTGCCTCTGATTAAAATACCCCTCAGGCAATATGACACTCAGATTCAATTACTCTTTCTGCAGGGATATTGCACTTTTATTTTTAAAATGTTTAAAAATAGATGTTTGGAATTTTAAAGCCAAAATATCATGTATAAAATGCGAATACATACTTATTACCAGACATGTTATTCTAAGGTGTTGTTTTTGTGTGCTGTCAGGATAGTCAGGTAATTGAAGTACTAAAAAATATATAAAAGCAAATACCATTTATGAATGTAGTGATTAACTGCAACCATCTATATGGGAGCTTACACACAGTGATCAGACCTCATCAAGGTGATGGCCTCTTGCACAAATGCAACCAGCACACGCTATGCGAGGCAATTGTGCTAAGTTGCATGCAGTTACAGCTCCACAGTTCTTGAATGTAGGATTGGGTGTGTTTATACCGCTACATATTCTAATTATCCCACCCATCTTTTGTCCATTCAGATTCCAATTTACTGCTGTGCAAAGCAGGACACAATACAGCAGTATTTCCCAACCACAGGATTTTGATTCACTGATTCAAATTACGTTTACCTGGCTGCTTTTTATCTAACAGATAAGTAAGTATTCTTAGAGACTTCCAGCACACTTCTGTGTATGTGTGATGTGTGTTATAATTCACCACATTCTGATTTTGGTGAGACAGTACTTCCATCGTTTTCTTGACCACTGTGCTTGCACAGAATGTCCCGTGGTGTTAACACTTCAAAATGATCATCATAAAAACCTTATGTGATCATACCAGTTTCCATAACAGTGAATATTCTTATTTTGGGCTTGTAAACTACAGCACTGTGTTATAGTCTGGTAAGTAGTAACCATATTTTTCACTCCACCTGGCCTCCTGATTTGCCAGTCCTGTCTCCATGACCAATTTCTCATCTCTCATATAGCCCACCAACTTCTCAACTTTGTTCATTTCCATCCTAAAGGTAGAAGCAGTGGAACCCACCTACCAGACCATGAGAGCCATAATACAGAAGGCCACAACATGAATTTCAGTGTATAATCAAGATTTCACTGAACCACCAAACATAAATATACTAAACACTGCAGTTAATTGCTGTGGTCACTACATTTTACAGTTATCATATATTCTTGACAAGAAAAGACAACATTTCCCACTTATTGATCATGACAAAGAGGACACTTCAGTAACAAAAAAAAATTTAAAATAGGACATATAAATAGTTACAGTTTTATAAACTAAAAATTCCTCTTAATGCCTATCTGACAGTTACTTAAATTTCATGGGTGTTAAATTCAGAAGGAGGCGTTTTCATAAGCATGTTTTTCACAAAGTTCACGTTGTTCTGAACCTCTACGCTAATGTTTCCCAAGACACTCTGAAAGTCATCTGCTGAACACATGCCTTTTTTTAACTTTGACAGTGAAAATACAATATTAAAATTGCATATTTCTTTACAATAGTAGTAGAAATATTATTTTACAATGTAAGTACCATTTAAGTACATAATAACATTCAGAAATAACAAATAGTCAAAACTCTGGACACATCTCCAAATTTAAAACCTACCTAGATGGAAATTTTGGATTGCAGAAGAGGGCATGTCCAGGGTAAAGAAGTAGACCTGCCAAATTTGTTGTTCATTTCAGTGATAGTGATTTCAAACATTAGTAACTTTAATACAACAGTAAATTAGCTGCTTAATAGTACACTTAATTATGTGATTCACAGAATCAGTTCAGTTGACTATAGTAAGGCACACTTCACTTGTTTGTTTGTAGCTCTGGTATCTAAATATATCTGAATGTAATTACTGATTTACAGTGTTGTATGAGAAAGCAATAGAAGATCAGATCTCTCCTCCACCTCCTCGGGCTATTATAATTTTTTTTTTAAATTTATTCTCAACTGTTAATTATTAGGTGGCAGTCTTCTGGTAAGTCCAGATCTCAACAAGAAATGAAAGTGATTTACCCTGGCACTGTGTGGTTGATGGGTGACCTGGGAGCAACTGAAGGTTCTGATCTAATCCCTTCTTACTTGCTCCTAATATTCCAGGTATAATTGGCACAATTTTTGTCCTCACTCATCACATCCTGCTGACCTTCATGTCCATGTCTTTGTACTTGCTTAGTTGTTCAGTTTCTTTTGTGTTAACATTTGAATCACGTGGTATGGCTATATCAATCAGTAAACAAGTCTTCTCTTTTTATCATGCAGTACTATATTAGATTAGTTTACCAGTATTTTTCAATCTGTGATAACCGGTACATCCCACATAATAGTGATACTGTTGATATTTATGACCCTCTCAGCTATATGTTCATAGTACTTGTCAGCTGTAACCCCATATGTTTACATATCATCCAGTGGATGTATTAGCCATCTTATTGTGTCTATGGGTGTATTCAGATGGTGTATGCATTGTGCATCCAGCAACAATATATTTTATGTGTTCTTCTCCCTTACAGCACATCCTGCATTTACTATCAGTTGGTTGCTTAATAATGTTCCTTTAATGAAAACGTGTATTGAGTGCTTGATCTTGGGCTGTATTATCAAACTCTCTCTATCTCCCTTTAGGCCTGAGTCACATAACCACACCAGGTATTTTTCTTTATCTACTGGTGGTCTTTCAAGATCCCAGTAGAACAGTCCATGTATTATTATTATTATTATTATCATCATCATCATCATCATCGTCGTCGTCGTCGTCGTCGTCGTCATCATCATCATCATCACCAACAGCACCATCATCATCAACATCATCCTTGTTTTCACCTTCATGCTGGGTATTTACAATTATATACCTGAAACAAACCACGTTTCTAGGGTATATGATGTTGCAGCTGCTCTGTATTTACAATTTGTGCTACATAAAATGTTATTTGGCCCATGAAATGTGTTTTGTACTTTTAAATTAGCACTTTCTGTAGTAGGTGTGCAGTGCCCAATATGGCTATTTTATGCAGTTCCTTATTTATTTTATTTATTTATTATTTAACGTTCCGTAGATCCACAAACAATTTCAAAGTTTAGGATATAGAACATGTCAATAAAAGTATATAAGTAGAAGTATAAGTATAATTATAAATACATTGGTCTTAGGAATCTAACTGTTTCCAAGTCAATACATACAGTCTGGGAAACAAAGTTTGTATATAAGATACATAGGACAGTCATAACTACAAGCAGACAGTTTTATACATAGTCATAAATAGAGAAGCTTATCAGACATGTAAGTCAACATTTGTAGGTAGTAAAGCACAGAACATAGATTACACATGTTGATAAACTGGTACAACAAATCACTGAAGAAACATTCTCAGTTTGTAAATAAATTGTATTGAAAGTATTTTTCTAGGCAATAAAAAGAATGTATATGTAGGAATCGTTTTAAACAATTTTAAAATTTCTTAATATTATTAGATATCTCTTTAATGTGGGGGGGGGGAGATTGTTAAAAATCCTAATACCCATATAATGTGCCCCCTTTTGGTATACTGTAAGATTAGTAATTGGATGGTAAAGGTTATTAAGTTGCCTTGTACCTTTAGTATGGTTCT
>Ga0131853_10015126_pt1 | contig 14118 bp, 8 predicted proteins | sample TergutLab28metaG_FD_92764 | JGI IMG/M metagenome (GOLD analysis project Ga0131853, IMG submission 92764) | Labiotermes labralis P1 segment gut microbial communities from Petit-Saut dam, French Guiana - Lab288 P1 (version 2) (version 2) | ecosystem: Host-associated > Arthropoda: Insects >... | reverse complement strand
TATTATTATTATTATTACACTTTAATTTCCGTTACAGACGCGAATTATTGCCATGCATACGAAGACGTGCATAGTAAATACGAATTAGACACATAATAAACACGACACAACAAAGTTTCGTCAATCAAATAACCACTCAAGATGTATCTCTTTAGTGTGACAACGATTCTGAAATAACTTTTTTTTGTCAGAGATGACGACCACATTTGGAACAGCGGGTGGTGCGTGAGACCAGCCCGCCCATGCGCAGTGTATTTACAAGGTTTGGCTGTTCCATGCGTCAGCAACCAATACTTGGAGAGGTGGCGTCGTTTTATTTTTAGCGCGTGCAGATCCGAAAAGGTTTAACCCACGTTGAGTTGGTAGGGTCCGGGTCAACATCCAGCACCGCCTGCGCTCTTTGTCTCATCCCTTCTGAGCAAAGCATCTTGGAGTGGTGGGAGACAAACTGAGGTCTACCAATCTTGTGTTTACTAAGCCGTCTCTGTTGCGACAGAGAAGAAAATAAAAGGAATTAACGGAGGCAGTGAGAACGGCACAACATATGGGACAGCAAGAGAGAAAGAAAGAACGTGGAGAAGGAATGAAAGCTAAATAAACTGGAGGGATGAAGGAAGACGTGTGACTGAACTTCCCCAGTAACTAACTTCTCATCCGCCTCCCTTCAACACATCTCCAACCTGACTCTCGAGCCCTGCCATCGTGTCCATAGATGCCACAAGTTCTCTCCGGGGTAAAGAAGCAGGACTGCGAGGCCGACTACCAAAGAATATGTAAAGCTTTACAGTCACTAAAATGTCAATCAGTTCTACGTCTGCGGTCTCGATAGGCGAAGGGATTAGTGGCTGGCATTTCCAACTCGCATTTAGAGTCTGCGAGTTTAATTTTCGCAAGCAGGCCGCCATTCCTGATAGTGTTTTTTCATCGCTCCCTACTTCGCTTAGAAAACGCAAGGATCGAAACCACGAATGCTTGCTTAATATCAACTGGAATTTGACATTCACGATTACACTTCCAATTAAGTTACGAAACAAAAAGAGTCAACAAAGCCACGCTAATTAAACTAAGACACAAAACACGTCAGTGACGAAACCAAACCAGCTTCAAGCCCAGACAACTACGTTATAACATGAGGGGGAATGTAGTCTACACAGGGACTGCAGGAAGAAGCAAAATCAGATAAGTCAAAGGAAGTAGACGCGTTTCGACGTTCCAGTTGCCGCAGATAAACGAGACACCCTAGCAGTGTGTTTCATGTAAAATCACAGGAAGGAAGTGGCACAGTGTAATTCAACCACCATATGATATTCTCTCAGGACAAAGAACCTACAGAATACTTCTAAGTGGCTATAAAAGAACGTAATAAAGGAACGTCCGTTGAGGTCGGACTGTTCGCAAACTGTTTTCATAACGCACGAACATACAGGTGTAAGCCGGTGCGTTTTCACATTCAAAATTACGTTTAAAAGGGCATGTGTCCAAAAGAAAATTATTGGGTCAATAACACACACCGAAAAAGACGCCCTTCCGCAATCGTTGCCAATGCTACTTAACAATACGACTTCAAGAGGGCCTAAGGAAACCAAGAAGAACTAACATTAACTTTGAGCTGGGTAAAATATAATACCAAAACGTAAAGCAAACGCTCAGTAAGACGCCAAGAAGTAACGCCTTTCTATAAGTAAAAGTATCGTCTCGAAAATACAGGGCAAAATCATACTATGAAGCTAGGAGGCTAATTAATACATCATTCAAACGTGCGGCAAGAAAGGGAACATGCGAAGAGAATAAAGAAAACTGCAGTCGCTAAGGAATTAAAAACAGATTAAAACATTCATTTGACTGTTCTGACGTATGGACGCGAAATTCGGTCCCTCGTGTTAAGGAAAGCAGTGACTGAAGGTAATTTGGAGTGAGTCCCTTCTCACTACGGAACGGTGCGTCCGCAGGTTCCGGACAGATGCAACTACGTATGGAAGGTTAACTATGATAAGTGTGTATTGAATAATCAGTCGCAGACACCCGACAGTTTGATGGCTGGAGGGAAACAGCAAAACGTCGTACGAAACGATATCTTTAAATTGGACGGATCCTGTGGGACAATCTACGCAACAGTCAACGCAAATGAGACTGAGAACATGGAATGTCAGAGGTCTACACTGGTCGAGTTAATTGCGAACACTGCCCCCCCCCCAAAAAAAATTAATGACATTTAAGGAGTTAAAAGGAATAACGACAGTACCCAAATGGCACACTACAACACGTTCCCTTAGGAAAATGCGAATGCTCATCGTCAACTAGGGTTATGATTTTTCGTAGGAAACTCTAACCTATCAGCAGTGAAGGTAGAATATGTAACAAAACTGATGTCGCATACAGCACTCCGAGGTCGTCAGCGTGATATAATTGTTCCCAACAAGCATGCCCGACCTGAAGATATGTCATCATATAGAGTGCAGCTTTTATGACGAGCTGCTTGTTTCCAAACATTTACGTTTTAGGCGTGAACGCAAAGGTACGAAAAGCGTCTATTAGCTTCGTGAAGCCTGCCAGTCTGTTCGGCCGTCCGTCCTCTTGGAACAACTCTGCTCCCGCTGAACACATTTGCATTAAATTTTATGTTGGACGGCCGATTACTATAGTCTGTGGAAAATATGCAAGTTTGGTTAAAATCAGATTCAAACAATACGCACTTTACATGAAGACAACGGGTATTTACGACTGCTTCGGCTACGGGCTCACCACGGCTGCTGTCGGTAGTAATAATAACGAATGTAACTGATGTCATCTAATTCCATCTCGACTGATGTCGATCGTTTTTATTCTTTTGTCTAAGGGTCCAAATTTCGATTCCATACAAAATAATTGGGACAGCCAGTGAATTATATACTTATGTTCTTGAACATTTCTGGACCAAAGTTTGTTAAAAAGCGTTGTTTAGAATTCCCATTATTTGAGCAAATTTATCGGTCATACATAACTTTTGAGGTTATGTATAAGCGATAAATTTAATAAAATCAATGTAGCCGAATAAGTAACTAGTTCTCCAGAAATAAGATAAGACCCCAATAACACTAATACGTCCACAGTTGTGAAAAATAACAAAAAGCGTGCATACAGTGGACTAAATCGTATGGCCATCTGAGCAGAATCGAAGATACAAAGATCCGAATGCGGCTCAACTGTTTCGTTACAGCTAGTTCCAACCAGTATACCGCACCGTCTACACATCACCTACAGGTAGTTCCAAACAGTATCCCGCACCGTCTACACATCACCTACAGCTAGTTCCAAACAGTAACCCGCACCGTCTACACATCACCTACAGCCAGTTCCAACCAGTATACTGCACCGGCTACACATCACCTACAGCCAGTTCCAACCAGTATACTGCACCGGCTACACATCACCTACAGCCAGTTCCAACCAGTATACTGCACCGGCTACACATCGCCTACAGCCAGTTCCAACCAGTATACCGCACCGTCTACACATCACCTACAGCCAGTACCAACCAGTATACTGCACCGGCTACACATCGCCTACAGACAGTTCCAACCAGTATCCCGCACCGTCTACACGTCACCTACAGCCAGTTCCAACCAGTATACTGCACCGTCTACACATCACCTACAGCTAGTTCCAACCAGTATAATGCACCGGCTACACATCGCCTACAGCCAGTTCCAACCAGCATACCACACCGTGTACACTTCACCTACAGCTAGTTCCAACCAGTATACCGCACCGTCTATACATCGCCTACAGTCAGTTCCAACCAGCATACCACACCGTCTACACATCACCTAGAGCCAGTTCCAACCAGTATACCGCACCGTCTATACATCACCTACACACTGGGTTACAACTCACCGCATCACTGTATCAAGCATCACTCCACATGCAATAAACAACTTTAACTCCCAAGATTTTAATCGTTACCCATTTTTAACCCATATTTATATTACTTACACACTTTTAACTGAAATTATAATAGCTTTAATAGTTATGGAGTGACGACGACACAAACAACCACATCTGTACTTTAGTATTCTTGTAATATTAACATCACCCTGAAGATGGTCGCAATAGTGGCCGAAACATATTCGTGAAAAACTGTGAATAAAATACATCATACACATTGGAGTGCGTTTTGTTAGTTATTTATATATTATGGACCTGATTAACACACGGAAACTTGGCGCTAGATGGGGGTGGGTGGTCAACGCCAGGCGCCGGCCACTTTACCTCCGGGACAAGCACCCCGTACCCATTGTCAACGAAGTAGAGTCCACATTCTCGTTAACTCTCTCTCTCAGCCCTACCTAAAAATTCCTGTTAATTAATGCCATTTATACAGAAAATTGCTGCGTAACTGTGACGGTTCTTAGAGCATACTACTATGTTACTCTTCGCATGCAAACAATAAAATATTTCAACACGATACGTGGTCTCAAAGTAACTTACCCAGACAGTCGTTAGCAAAAATAAGGCGCAGAAACAATGACGAATACTCACCTGCAAAAAGCAGAAAACAAGACAATTAATTTCAACAAATGTAACTGCAAACAGCGTTTTATAATGTCTTTATCATATGTGAAAACTAACAATAGTCTACAAATAATATTCCGGTGATCAGCCCCAGGAAGAAGAAGCAGGTACAAAACGCACCAAACAGGATGGTCGGACAGAAACGCATACAGCAGTGTAGAGGGAAAGCCCAAAGAATGTACACCATTCTGGAGAACTAAGGCATAGGTGCGAAAATAGTAATAAGTAGTTTGGGACGAACGTAGCTGTCAGATGGGTGACACCGTTCTTTGGTATTCCGGAAGTCGATGGTTAAAATCTCGACCCAGGGAATGGCTATATCGCTACAGGTGTCCCGGTTTTCCTCAATTCTTGTAGGCCAAACAGAGGGATAATACCTCAAAACAGAACATGGCAGATTCCGTCCAGCGATCACATTTTCAAATTCATCATTCGCTGATCACTTAACCATTCTGAGTAACACAGCAGACACTACGGATGTCATTAAACAAACCGAATAAACTAATTAATTAATAACTAACAAATAAACAGATAGGTGTGACGGTATCGACTGGGTTTGTCTGCTTCACGATTGCACTAGTTGCAGGCGTTTACGGTCACAGGACCGAATATTCGAGTCCCACAACAGGCTGGGAACTTTTTGACTAGTCCAACGACTATCACCTTGTCGTACGATAATATTAAACTGTACAAAAATCGGAAACGTTTACTTTGAACTGACCATTTCTGCGTACTTGTACCCGATCGCTCAACTTTGAAGATCGAGGCAGCTCGTTCTCCAAAACATCGTTATTCACTTACAAAACTACAACTTGTCAAAACCCACGACACCACAAGAAAAGGTAGTTTTCCCCATACATGCCATGAATGCATACAGAACACAGGTAAAGCTCCACTTATTCTTAACCTCGGCGCTAGGAGCATTACACCACAATCAAACTCCATAAAACGTCGTACGGACAACAGACGTGATAAAATTAAAAAGTCTCATACCATGGCCTGTACGAGAGTCTCTGCATCACAATGCATGACGCATTCATGTCAAAGCACATTGCCACATTCCCCGCCATCGCAACAAACCGGAAACGCCAGCTACAAGGCCTGCTTCCAAGAAGGTCCTGCAGTTAGGCAACAGTAACTTCGATAAGCCGAACAATCCATGTCCTTTCCAATACTATTCGCTGTAATTCCGTAAGATAAACACAAGAGCAATGTAACTTCTTACAACAATGTAAATTTTATCTAATCACCACCTTCATGGGCTGTAGACGTGAATTAGTAAGAACAGCAATTCGCGCCTTACTGAACCCAAAAGACGGAAGTTAATTACCATCCGCAAAATGTAGTATACTTCTGGCTCATGAAATTACGCCACGTTCTCGTGAGTCTTGTTACATTAGGGGCGTCCAACATTTTTTTAAAAGGGGGGGGGGGGCAAAGGGGCTTAACCATTACTGTGGGCTGGTTCACAGGCCGCATGGGTAAAAATCATAATAATTTGTATACCGAACTTCATCATTTACTGAGCAATTTTACAGTGTATATATAACTTACGAATGTGACCTGGGTCGCATAACACGACCTAGGGGACCGTGGGTTGGACACCCCTGTTACAAAGAAAATACGTCGTCATTAAAAGGTCGAAACTGTTAGTCATTACCATTAAATTAATCGCAACCTATACATCTGACACAAAAACCGGAAGTCTAAAAATGCGTGGCTTGCGGTGTTACGTAACTGATAAATGTCCTACATTGCATCTAGTCTGCACTAAACTATGTCAAGTAAGTGTAATTCCTATCACAACAGGTAAACTCCTACTACTTTTAATGATAAAACTAAGTTAATTGCTTGCCTCAAATACGCTGTAATGTACAACAAATTACGTACGTGATGTTGCAGTTTCAAGTATCATACGAATTCTATACGCATAAAAACCGGCGAATCTTCATTCCAAGGTGTACTTCGCTCTGTACCGTAATTCTTGTCCTCAGTGACCGTGGCGGGGTCTTATGTGTTGAATCAGTCAGGATCGGCCGGGTAAGTGAACAAAGGTTTTCCGATGTTTCGGCCAAACATTATAATTACTCCCTTCACCCTAAAAGTGTTTTCTGAAATGTGTGGAAATTTCCAATCCTCTATGCGGAACAATCCCAAGGCCAACTAAAAACAGTGCGTTTGCACCTGTAACAAATGAACACGACAATCCAACAGACATATACAAACACAAACAGCGCACGTGAAAAACATGTGTACTTCAGAAAGGAGGATGCCGAAGCCTTTCCAGTCTTACCCATCTCAGTGCAGAAAAGCTACACTCTACTGCACTCATTAAAACAACCTCCATACGCATGGTACGTTCCACGCATGTGACAAATGAACGCAAATGTAAAGGAATAACTCAAATAGCTATGGCGACTGGAAGGGGAATGGGGAAAAAAAAATTCAGGCAGTGGCGATATTCATATAACTCATTAAAGGCCTTTTATTAATTCATGCTTTTTTTGCATTGCGCAAGCAGTGCAATCGTAAAATAATGAAACAACAAAGATTCTGTTCGAAATACAATTTCTGGGATTCAGTCGAACTCCGTTATGTCATGACAGGGGTTGAATATTTTGTGTCACTCTAAACGAGTGCTGTTACAACCGAGGCGTGTAATTTTATGGCTAACAAAGAGGAATTAATTGTTACCGCAGAATCTCTGACGCTATACACAAGGTGTCGCATAAACCAATGTCGTTATAAATGGGTTCGACTGTATTTACTACCTTTGCACGTACTGTATACCTACAACCGACGGGTTACAGACAAGCGGAATCAATTTCTTGCGTATTAAGACCATAAGAACACCAATAACACTTCATGATTCCAGTCCAAACTAACTATTCATAACGATGACCACATTCGGGTTTTCTGCTGTATCTACAAAGCACAGCATAAACTGAACACAATTTATAGCTCCTTAAACATCGCTAATATCCCAATTCTTCCACAGGTGTCCCCAGATCCGAGGCTACTTCGAAATAGCGCCATCGGCCTTCGAGTAAAAGCAGTTTATCCACGTTCTGCATATGTAAAGAGATCAAATTCCTGTCACATACAGCACTTCAGACAGAATGGATGTTTTCCTTCAACTGCTGAGTTCTAATATTAACGTTCACAGTGTTCAGGCCAACAGCAAATGCAACACAAGCGGCAGAACACTGTCGCCCCCAAACGTGTCCGACAAATCGACAAGTGAAACAGCAATGTCCTTCCCGTGGACCGAAATGCTTTATGTTTCACACTATACAGCACAATTATCTATCTGCTTCATCATCATAGCATGTGTAAACACAGTTATTTCAAATACAAAAATGAAATGCAATCAAACAAACTGAACATTTCAAGTTTAAAGCTGTGTACTTGGATGTTAGAAATTTCCCGCCGATACAAAACGGAAACGCAATTATGCGTTTATAAAGACTGATATTCATGAGAAATGTGAGGTTCTCTTGCGTGCTCGAACCTAACATGAAAAAACTATGACCCATCGAAAAGTCGGGGATTACAGGCTCAACGACGAGGAGATATTCCCAAGCAGTTCAGTACAGTGTGTTCATCATAACAGTATGCTTCATGTTCAATCATCAAGGGACACGGACATCAGCATCGTGATTTGGGGGGGGGGGGCATACTAACGCATTGATTAAAAAACGAACATTACCTTCGTGATATTTATAAATGGCATCGACAACTGTCTGCACCAAGAAAGCTCATTTTTGTAACAAAGCGTGTAAAAACCTTTCATGCTTTTTCATTAACCTTACATGCAAGACCCATTAATGTTGAATTCGACTGTATTCCAAAAGTCGCTATATTATTTGTACAAAGACACGTACGTGCAGCACTACGCAGCAGTAGACCGCACTTGTGTAGACCTCGCTTTGGAAGAACACATGGACCTGTCGTAAGACAGGTACGGAATGAATGAATGAATGTACTAATGAACGAATGAAGGAAGGAAGGAATGTGCAGCCATCATTAATAAGACTGTACAATTATACATTTTCTTATATGTCTCCGTGAGGATGGTCCTCAGTAAACCGATACGTGTAAGACAGTACAATACGAACAGGATAAAGCGTGACACCAGTAAACGCATTTACCTCATTTATAATAAATACCCCAGACGGCTTAAGGCGTCGACTAAATCAAAGTCAAAGTCACTAAATGACTGATGGTTGAGCGGTCGGTCGATCAGCCATTCAGTCAAATCGTCTTAGTCTCGAGCCTCTCCTGTGGCTCGTGACCAGATTGTGGTCTACGAAAGCAACATTTCCGTCCTGCAGTACTGCGATTGGCAGGCGCATTCTTGAGAACAGCCATGGCCAGGCCGTCAGCCATAATCTGTACGCAAAATCCCTGCTACAGAATCGCGTATTACGCGCGGGAATGGCTACAGACCAAGGGATGTCAATATGCACTTCGAGCAAGTCTCCGCCATTAGTTGGCGCGGTGGTTTGTTGCGAGCGACCCAGTCACACAGATACACTCGTAACATGAAACCAACTGGAATTTACGGATCACCTGTTCATATACACTGATTACACACAATCCAATATTTGTATTTTATTTGCTACTGTTGTTGATGACGGTGGTTTAAAACACAGCATACTGAAATAAAACAGGAAGGCCGTGAGGAGATCCATGGCTTCTGATAAATACAAAGTTTAGAACCGTGGTTCAGCTTTACCTATCACATGAACAGCACCCTTTAAAAACATGTACGTTCCTGTTGTTCTAAAATCCGTAACATGGCCTGCTGTTACTTCTTAGCAGGGATAACTGTGTCACTAAAATACAAGAATGTAGGAGACTGCAACTATAGCAACTGGTTATGGGCTGCAAAATCTTGGGCCGATTCCTAGCATGTACGGGTATTTTCTTCTTCGGCATCGCAACTGTTTGGCGAATCAAAAAAGAGAAATGTGCCTTTGGAACAAAGTAAAACGTGGAAGTGTTTTAAAAGCTGTACACCGATCCAAGGCAAGTTCGTATGGCTCGGAAATACGAATAATATTATTACATCAATAAGAAACAAATGAAACAACACTAACTCTGTTATCATCCAACAAATATGTGAAGACAGATGCCTCATTCTACTGACTGGGAATCATATGTCACATCCGACAGATTTTAATAACAGTTTATCACCGACGGTGCCGTCGGCTTTAACATGACACAATTAATGACTAAACAAGGTAACGGGCACAGAACAGGTACAAATAAAGTAGTAGGTATAAACAGAAGAATCCTTATGGTTATGTGTATGGAAACACTTGTGTTTAATTGATGTGTCTGCTCACACACATATGTCGTTTTAATTTCAGCTACTGTCAACGCTGCTAACTATTTATTACACTTCATAATATAATTAGCGCTTCCAACTGCCACGATTTTCTGGAACAAGCACTGTTTGTTTTTATAATCCCAAGTACAATACTACCTGTATTTCACCAACTAAATTCGTAACTCTGGGTAAATGACAAACGCGATGCACAACCACGTTATATAAAGGTTTATTATTATAATCCTGTACATGTTTCGAGCAACTCTGTGCTCATAATCAGGAGGTCGAATTGTATTAATACAGCATCTGGTATCGTCACAGTCTGTAAGTGGCCGTCCGGTGTGCACACCGAACGGCCACTTACAGGGAGTACTATACCAGATGCTGTATTAATACAATTCGACCTCCTGATGATGAGGATAGTGTTGCTCGAAACATGTAGAGGATTATAATAATAAACTTTTATATAACGTAACTGTGCATCAAGTTGGTCATTTACGCAGAGTTGTAACAGGATGCACGGTCAGCAAAACGCAAAACATAAATTCGTAAGTTTCTCGCTGTCGCCAATTTCAGGTATGATCTAATTCAAAACGGAAAATAAATGTCCCATTTCGGAATCAAACCGGACACTACTACTGCCGAACATGGCCATATAAAACAACGCAATTCCATTTTCCCCGTTCCCACCCGTGTCCGACCCAACAAGATGTGCACAGCCCTGGGGTTAGGGCTAGGCTACCCATGATATTACTCTTTCTCCTTCTTGACGACGCGTACGGCAGAAGAATAAGTCGGTCGTGCACTTCGACATCTTCAGCTGGCGAGAACCCAGGACATTTAGTGTTAATGGTTGTAACATCATCCAAAAATCTAACAAACGTACGGAATAAAACACGCATGTTCGAACAGGCGCATCACGATGTGCTCATACACGTAATATAATATTAAACTGTGATGACGTACACTATTTATTATTATAAAACACGCATGGGTTTAAACGATTTTTTAGTAATGTAAAGTTTACGTGAGTTCTCTATTCACACCAAATGCCCCAAGTGGGCAGCCGACCAGTTGCAAATATATATATATCGGCCTTCATCTCCTTGCGAACTGCAAACAGAACATAAAACTTTGGAGGCCAAGAAAACGTCCACGTAAATAAATACCTTAAACTTGCATACACACTTTACTTAAACTTAAATAAAAAATAAACCTAAAATGACATTACTTCCACGTAACGGACTGTATGTCAGACTTCTCAAAATGAATAGCCTCTGGCCATATTTCATCATCCAGCTACTTACTTCAAAAGTCAGACAGGACCACAATGTACAGTCTGAGCTATATTACGGACTCGTCTTATAGGGTGATTACATAATAATGGGCCGCGAAAGATATGTGAAGGAGCCGACTTAATGTACTGTCCGCGTACTTGACTCGACGGACTCAGGAGGCCACGACAAATCTGTCAGGACAGCCGGTCCCGGTGTCCAGATTCGAACCCGGAACATCAGAATAGAAGAGCGTGAATACTAACACTCACCACGATTCACGGTGTATAAAAGCCCATCTGTAAAATACACAGTTCATTTAAAAGGGAAGCATATAGGAATAAGTATGGATTTATTTAAAAGAAACAAAAAAAAACGAAAAAATGAACGATAAATCAAAAAGACACAACCCCAGATAAACAATTTACCCTTCCTTGTACGTCACTTCTTAATATTTTCTGTTGAGAGTGGCCACCAGTGTCCAAGACGGAGTTAATAATCATCAAACTCCAGTTAAAAACAACTATCAGTCTGAAGACGCCGTCTACCTGTTCCCCAAAAACGCAAGTCATAGTGAATTAGTCCGGAATACGGTTGCACTCACTACCTTTTCATTCTAAAACGCCACGTAAACGCAGCTTTGCAAATGGACCGTTTATTACTCTTCAGTACCTAAAGTTATGTAAGGCTGATAGTCACCCAATGAACAATAAACTGCGCACTGTACTAAAAAATCGATCTACACGAGTATAATGTTGCAATTTTCTGAATAATTAATTTAATCAGTTTTATAAATTGTCCAAATGCTGCCTTCAACAGGACACGTGATAAGCGCATTTAAAAAAAAAGCATTGAAATTCAAATTTTATTTCCGATAGTCAATTTTTACGGCTATAAGTTTGAAATGTAAAGCAAATTTCTCGCGTTCACATAATGCCTCCTGAAAACGATTGCTCAAAACAATGTTGTGGTCTGACCCACTTCCAGAAACCTGTCTATAAATTAATGTCGAGTTTGATGAATGTCACTGGCCGATAGTTCGTCTAGAAAACGTAATATGTCTTCTACTAGTCCAAAAAACTACGCATGTTATTATTCAAAAGGCGCGAATTAAATGATGACAATTTGCTGCCATGTCTTATAGTACTGCGAAATAAGTTACAATTTCCTTGCAATACATGAGTAGATGGTTTTTTTAAAATATATATACCTGCGTCTTCACACTGCCTGACAGGTTTTAATGGTATAGCCTGTATCAAAAAGTTCGTGAAAAGCTGGTTAAGTGGGTTACTACACAAATGCGGTCACAGGTAATTTACAAAGGCATAAGCGGCAGTAGAGATATAGCTCCTGTCATTCATATTCTCGACACCACATATATGAGTGGTGGGTTTCATGCCCCAGCCGCTTTACCCCCGCAGAATGAAGCCCTGGTATCCAGTGAATAAGAAGCTAGGTTGGCCCCAGAGCCGGCCTGAATAGGGAGCAGAGGAAAATTCTTGCCCCTACCGGGAATTGAACCACTATTTCTCGGTCTTCCACCGCCCACGCAATTCTGATTACTCTGCGCTCACTGGGTGCACAAGAACACTGTGTTTAACACAAAAAAAAAAGCATGGCGAGGGCTGCTGTACACCGTCAGTCCAAAAAAACGGGCTTGTACAGAGTGCCTGGACCGTTCCGGGACCATGCTTGTGTATTTTAGCGACATCCCACTGTTGAGTGTCTGGTACATAACATCAGACGGGACAGTGCAGGTCTAGCCAACCACAGTCACTCGGCCAGTAAACAAGACAAGCACGTTAAGTTCAACAACAAAGAACTAGAGTTATGTTCGGCGGGAGGGCAGCCATCTTGCCGCTGCTGCCCTTTCACTGCCAGAAAACAAGTTTTAAAATAGGACTAAAAAACCTTATAATGCCTCCCTTCTCTTGCAAGCCGTAACACCAGCGGAATTTTATCTGTAAGATGTTTTCTCTCAAGTTCCTTCCCTCCATGGACTAAGCAGACTATCGGAATGCGCAACGCATGCTACATGGGATTCAAAGCAATCGGACTGTAATCATGAGCTTGGGACAAATTCTCCTGAACATTTCAAAGGGAAAGTGACATAAATATTTGAACAAGAAGCATCAGTCAGAAACAATGTTCCATCTAATTTAGTTATATACTATACAGACTACCACGGAAGAAAGGCGTACTCGAGTGAGTGTTAAAATTTTCCAAGCACATTCGTTGCAGTTTCCGTCCCTAGTTGGTTTTAATGGCCAACGTCTTTCAGAACAAATCCACTGTTCCCTTGTTAACGGCATTAAAGACATTACGATGAATTCAGTGTAGTTTGTCTTACTGCACTTCCATTAATGAACTTTCTGGTCTCGTGTCCAGTCACGGATAAAATGTCTTTTGCCTAAGCACGGCATCATAAATGCGTGTGAAGAACATGGACGTAAAATCCACACATTCTTATCCTGACACCAGAGATTAGCCTGTCAGTTCCATCCTCCGACTTTCACAATATACAATGCATTTACCAAATATTCAGATTAGTTTTCATTTTCTAACAAATGTGGAAACACGACGAATACTGCCAGAAAGAACATTCAATTCAGAATAATTTTACCGTTAAAAGTTTTAAATATGATGGTCACATTTTGGGCTTCAATAGGCTGATGCTTAGGATAATGCTTCTGTGGCATGCATCATAGGAGGATAACTGTGGATAGCGTGTGTCAAAGATGGAGAACATATCACACTTATACATTTTAACACTGCGTCTTCACGGATTCCTTCCACAGCGTGCTTTACATGGAAGCATGTAATGCAGGACATGCCTGTCCTCCCCGTTTCAAAACTACTCATCGGGCTTCGATTAAATTTGGTCTTCTCTGACGCACACTACACATAAATGGGGGGGGGGGGGGGGGGGAAATTTTTTTTTTTTTTGAAAAAGGGGGC
>Ga0131853_10015124_pt1 | contig 14119 bp, 14 predicted proteins | sample TergutLab28metaG_FD_92764 | JGI IMG/M metagenome (GOLD analysis project Ga0131853, IMG submission 92764) | Labiotermes labralis P1 segment gut microbial communities from Petit-Saut dam, French Guiana - Lab288 P1 (version 2) (version 2) | ecosystem: Host-associated > Arthropoda: Insects >... | reverse complement strand
ATAAATAATATCTTTATCTTTCATATTGCGTAAACGGGTGGTATCAGTATTATCATTCATTTCCTCTATTTCTTTGATAGTAAATTTAACTATGGCCATAATATCGCTCCTGTTCTTTTTTATTTGCTTTTCGGGTAGAGATAATCCTAACAACATTTCCTCTAAGAGTATACACTATAAAAAGTAAAAATTCTGTGCCGTCAAATAATTATTGTTTCTTAATTAAGCTTTGCCAATTATCACACTGCCGCTGTTATCGGCTATAGGGAAGTAGGGCAGCTTGTGTTCGCTGCAAAATTTTTGCAGCGCTGCCTTTACGCCGCCATATAATTTATGGTTATAGTCGTGCACCATTATGTAGCCGCCGCTTACTAAGCGCGGGTAAAAGTAATTAAGGCCGGCGTAGATTGGTTCGTAAAGGTCGGCATCTAAGCTCACAAAACAAAAGCTGTCATCTAAGCCGGCGGCGCTTTCGGGGAAGTAACCTTGTTTAATGAGGCAATTTTCGGGCTTTTGCATCCGGCTTAGTACATACTCTATATTGGTATCGCTAAAATCTTGCCGAGTGTCCGAAAAATGCTGCTTATCCTCAGTAAATAAATCACGGCCATCAAAACCGGTAAAAGTGTCAAATAAATATAATTTTTTAGCGGGAAAAGCTTGGTTAATAAAGCGGGCAAAACCGCCTCTGTAAACGCCCAGCTCGGCGGTGTTACCGCTTAATTGTTTACTGAGTATCTCTTTAGCTAATAAATGTAAGGTGGCTATACGCACATAATCGGCGCTGCCATAAATGTAGCTGGGCTGCGGCTCATCTAGGTAGCCCATCTTTAAAGTGTTTATATAGTCTGGTAGTTGGTGCATAACTTGAGAGTAACTGAAGAAAGATAAGTTGTCAAGCTGCTTGCGGACTATTTGAAAGCGGCGATTAATTAGCTAAAACCTCTTGACTAGATAGCATTTTAGGGAGTAAAATAACTTTATGCGCGAAAAAGAGCAAAAAATTAGTGTGCTTGGTACAACCACCGCTTTTAAGGGCCGTATGGTTTTTAGTAATTCTTTAATTATTAAGGGCCGTTACGATGGCGAGATTGAGGCTGAAGGTAATATTTTAATAGAAGAAACCGCTACGGTGCGGGCTAAAGTAAAAGCCGATAATCTAGAGTTATTCGGCCAGCTGCATGGTGATGTAGAGCTTAAAGGTAAGCTGGAGTTAAGCGAAAAAGCCGTGCTGCAAGGTAATGTAACCGTTAAAGGTATCTCTATCGAGCAAGGGGCTATTTTTAGCGGCCATATTAATATGCTAAAGGATGTCGATTTAGTTGATGTCTTTTCTACCGGTCCGGCCCAACTAAAAAAATTGCTCATGGAAAAAATTTAAAATTTGCCGGTTAGTGGCTTATGGTAGGTTTATTTAACTGTTTTTGTCGGGTATAGTATAAGCTATGGTTGTATGGCTATAAACTTGACGCTAAATAAATGCCAAAAAGAGCTTTTGTTTTTTTTAATAATTTAGTATAATAAAGGAAAAGCGGTTTTATAGTAATTAAGGGGGCAGGTTATCAGAATAAAAGGAGCGCTTATAGCTTTTGGCGTAGGAATGGTGTTAGCCATAGTTTTTGGCGCTATCGCCGGAACAACTCTGGTAATTATATTAATTCGCTCTTTAATTAGCGGGGTGGTAATGGCTATGCTGTTTAGCGCCGCCCTAGAGATAATGGTAAAATTTTTACCGGAGCTTTTTGCGGCAGCTAAACCCAAAGAAGAAGCGGAGGTTGCCGCTCCAGCCGCAGCGCCGCCGCCGGCCGATACCGGTAATAGGCTAAACATTGTTTTGGCCGACGAAGAAGACAGCCCCCACGATAGCGGCTACGAACAATTAAAAATGGCCGAAGCGCCGGCGGCAGCCGTTACTGTTTTGCCGTCTAAGCCCGATAAGGCTAGTGTTTTTGAGCAAGCTAGTGCGGAAGATTTAGCTAAAATGATGCGTACAGCTATGAGTAAGGACGAGTAAGATGATGGAAGAAGAAGAAGAGCACAAACTTTGGCTCGAATATAAAAAAACTCATAACCCTGCTATACGCGATAAGATAATTACGCAGTATCACCCTTTGGTAAAATATGTAGCCGGTCGTATGTCGGCAAATATGCCCTCCAATGTGGAATTTGACGATTTAGTTTGTTATGGGGTTTTTGGTTTAATGGACGCCATAGAACGTTACGACCCCGAACGTAATACGCGCTTTAAAACTTACGCCGTTACGCGCATTAAAGGAGCCATCTTTGATGAGCTGCGCAGTATAGACCATGTTTCGCGCTTAGTACGGCAGCGCGGGCGCGATTTAGCAACGGTGGTGCAAAACCTAGAGGCCAACTTGGGCCGTAAAGCCGCCGCTAAAGAGATAGCCGAAGCGATGGATATAAGCTTAAAAGAGTACCACAGTTTGGTGCTAAAAATATCTAGTTCGGCTATTTTGTCGCTTGATGATGTGTGGTACACCAGCGATGATAACGATAAGGTATCGATGCTGGAATCTATCGAAGCGCCGGCCAGCTTGCAGCCCGATGTGATTACCGAAAATAGTGAGGTAAGGCGCATCGTGATTGATGTAGTTAAAGAGTTGCCCGAAAAAGAAAAGAAAGTGCTTATCCTTTATTACTACGAAAATTTAACCTTGCGCGAAATCGGCAAGGTGCTTGAGGTAACCGAATCGAGGGTTTCGCAGCTGCATACAAAAGCTATCGCTTTGCTGCGTACTAAGTTGCTTAATGCCCGTAAAGGTGTTTTTTAAGGAGGCGGCTCATGGTATATAGCCTTGATGACTTTCGCGAAGTTTTAAAGAGTGATTTAGAACAAGACCGCAAACGTAAAGCGGTAGAGGTATGGGGTAAAACCATTCAGCAGGCTTTAAGAGAAGCCTCGACCGAGCTGGATTTACCCACCGTCCGTTTAGAGTACGAGGTGCAAACGCGCGGGTATGCCGGTTTGTTTGGTATCTTTTTTAAGAAAGAATGGCGGCTGTTAGTTTATCCATCGGTTAATTATAGTGTTACTAGGCTTAGCAATAGTGAAGGTTTATTCTCTGAAGAAGGAGAAAGAGAAGTTGTTCAGAGCAAAGACGGCGATTTTGGTATTAAACTAGGTAAAGACGGCAAAGTTTACGTTAAAGTTAGCTCACCGGTAGGTGAAGGTAATGCTGTAGCGGTAGAAGATATTTTACGGCAAGCGGGCAGTACCCGCTCGCTGCCTAACTTAGATGAAGCTAAATTAGAAGCGATAGTGGCGGCCGGGCAAGATGAATGGGTAGAGATAGCCGAATACGAATATAATTACAGTGCAAACTCGGAATACAATGTTACCGTCAGCAGTGATGATATGAAAGGTTATTTAACCATTAGCTCGCCTAAAGAAGGCGGGGCTTCGCCCGACCTTGACGATATTCGCGAGGTTTTAAAGCTGGCCGGTATTTTTTTCGGTGTTAAAGAAGATGTGCTGGAAGAAATTGAAAAGCATCCGCGTTACCGCGCCCAAATCGTTATTGCCGAAGGTGAAGATGCCCGCGACGGTGATAATACTAAGGTAGAATTTTTATTTGAAACCGATTTTACCAAAGCGGTAGAAGAAAAGAAAAAGCAAGTAAAGAACGATAAAGTAGACCTTAAAGACAACAGCCGTATCCAAAGTGTGCACAAAGGCGAGGTGGTGGCGCGGGTATTGCCGCCCGAATCCGGTAAACCCGGCCATACCGTTAAAGGGGCTTTGCTGCCGGCCAAAGATGGTGTTGATGTACCGGTGGAATTGGGCGACAATGTTGTGCTGAGCGATGACCGGACAGAGGTATTGGCCACCGCCAGCGGGCAGGCTTTGTTTGTTAAAGGTGTCGTTAGTGTAGAAACCATTAACATTATTAACGGCGATTTAAAGAGCCACATCAACTTTTTGGGAACTTTGGTTATTAAAGGTGATGTTGGTGATGGTTACGAGGTTATTGCCAACGGCGATATTCATATTAGCGGCACTGTTGGCCGCAGTAAGCTGCGTGCCGGCGGTAATATTTATGTTGACGGCGGGGTGAACGGCCATAAACAAGAGAGCGACCAAAGCACCGATAGCGGCGGGATTGTGTGCGGCAAAAGTTTTTGGGGCCGCTTTTTACAAAACTGTAACTTAGAGGTCGGCGAGTTTGTCATTGTTAGTGATGGTATTTTGCACTCTAACGTTATTGCTATGCGCAAGGTATTGTGTAAAGGTAAACGCGCCGCTATCGTTGGCGGCCATATTAGAGCCAGCGAAGAGATAAATGCCGCCTCGCTGGGTTCGGTATCGGGTACGGTTACTCAGCTGGAAACCGGGTTTGACCCGCGCCTTAAAGACGATTTAAATAAATTGGTGGAAGAACGGGCCGAGCTGGAACGCGCTTTTTCCGAGATAGACCGCAGTTTAAATAACTGGCTGCAAGCAGTAAAAGGCAAAAAATTACCGCCCGATAAAAAGCAGCGTATCGAAGAAATGGCTATTGAAAAAGAACAAAAAGAGCAGCAGATAGCGCGGCTGTCGGAAAAAATTAAAGAAAAAATGACGCAAATTAACGAGCGCGAATTTGCTGGTAAAATATCGGCCTCGCAGCGGGTGCAAGCCGGTGTTAAAATCAATATTAATGACGCTCTTTACGAGGTTACCAGCGAATACTCTAAAGGGGTAACCTTTTACGAAAGCGGCGGCACTATTCATACCAAAAACTACGAAGAGATAGCAGATGATATAACCAGAGGTAAGTAAGGAGGTTTAAAATGTCGTCATTAACACCCCTTGAGCTACAGGCTTCAATCGCTAGGCAAGATGATGTTGGCCGCGAAGAGTTAAAACGAGCCGGGCTTATTAACCGTAAAAAAGATAGAGATGCCGAGCAAGTGCGTTCGCAAGCCGTACAAAAGGCCAGCAGTGTAGATGAAACCGGCGAAGAAGAAGCGGTAACGGCTCTTACCGAAGAGGCGGCTATCTTTGCCGCTAACGAGCGTAAAAGACGCGCTAAAGAAACAGAAGAAGAGGCTAAACAGTACTACCGCGACCATGGCTTGGGCTCTAACATCGATATTTTTACTTAATTAAAGGCACTTTAATGGCAACTATTTTAATGCTAATATTATTGGTTATTAGCAATATAATTATTTATATTATACTAAGTAATAAAATTAAAAAAAAGTTAGATAATAATAGTATATTTTTAGAGCAGCAAAACAAACTTGATGGCTTAGTGAATGTTTTGCACGAAACGGTTGACGGGCAGGTAACTTTAATTGAGGCTAAAATTCACGAACTGCGTAAAGTCATCGATTTGGCTACACGTAAGATTAGCCTGTTGGAGAAAGAGGCCCAAAATTTTGAACGCAGCCGTGAAGTTTACAGCGAGCTGCGCAAATTGGCCCGGCCGGCCATCAGCGCTGTGGTACAAGTTGAAGATAGTAATTTAGTTGCCGAAGTACCCGATAAAGTAAATACCCCAACTAAAAATAATTTTAATCATTCCGAGCAAGAAAATGACCCTGAGAAAGAGGCCATTGCTTTATACCGCGAAGGCAAAGATATTGGCGAAATTGCCACCATCTTAAATATGCCGCTGGCGAGTGTTAATCTTATTATCAATATGCGTTTTAAAAGCTAATTGTAAAGGTTGACGGGCGATAAATAACCCAAATGCATAGCTATAGATGGATAAAGTGTTAAGGTGGTGTAGTTTAGCCTAAAATTCATTACGGCAAAAGCAAGCGTTATCGTGCCGCCGGTGATATTGGCCATATCGGGGGCGGTGGCCATTGTTTGCGCAAAGTTACGGTTGGCAAGGCCGGCATTACCGCGAATAACGGCATCGTTAAAGATAACCGTGCCGAAGTTATCACGAATAGTAATAGCCAGCTGTGCGCCGTCAAAGCTGGTTTCCACCGTTATAGGGTAGCTAAAAGAGCCGCTGTTAGCCGGCAGCCAAATAAACGGCGTGCCCTGTAAGTTAGCGCTATTAGCGTGAGATGCCGCCGGCAGATATTGCCGGGCGGTAAAGACGGCCAAGCCGGTTTGCATAGCCGTGCTAAAATCTTCATTAATAAAGGTTTGGCCGCTGGGTAAGGCACGGTAGTAAATAACAAAACCGTGTCCTTCTTCAAGGCGGAAAGAAAAGTTTCCGTTTACGCCGGTGGTTATAATATCCGGCGGTAAAACGGTAAAGTTAGTGGGTAAGCCGCAACTTGCTAACAGCCATAATGTTATTATGGTTCTAGCACAATTAAGCGATTTTCGGCTAAAGTTTTCCAACTATTACCTTCTTCAAGCTCGCTAACAAGCATACGATAATAAGAGATAGCCGCCATCATATTGACGGCTTCGTTAAGGCGGGCGGCGTTAAGAGCGGCCTCCGGCCAAGCCGAAAAAAGAGTGCGGTTGGCGGTGGCCAACTCAAACAAAGCCAAAGCTTCGGCCGTTTGGCCTAATTGCTCGCTAAGGTAGGCTTGGTTTAAGGTAGCTGTCGCGGCTAAATAACTACGCCTGTGGCGGTTACGCAGCTGCTCAAAGTAGCTAATGGCAGCATTGTAATCGCCGTTATCAAAGCTAAGCATAGCGGCATAAAATAAAGCCCTTTGCCCGGCATAGCCGCGCGCACCGGTTAATTCGTTTAACAGCTGCCACAAAAGATTGTTATCGCTGCGGCTTTCGTACAAAATTTGTATTTCATCAAGTTTAAGGGCTACTTCATAACGTTGCCTGTCGTGAATAAAGCCGGCTACCCCAATAATAATTAGCAGGGCAGCTACGGCTATAATTATAGACATAAAAAGAGAAACTTTAAGTTTTTTCATGATTATCCTCAGTTGTTACCTTGTTTTTAGTTAGCTAAAAAAATCACCTAAAGTCGAGCCTTTTTCGTCATCTTCGTTATTAATATATTTTTTTAATTCTTGCCTCTCTTCACGTTCTCTTAAATCGCGTATAGAAAGTGAAAGCCGTTTTTTATCGGGCGTTACCTCAACGATAGTAGCCGAAACTTTATCACCAACATTAAAGTTGGCCATAATGGCATTAATATCGGCCGTTTTGTCATCGGTTAAATTGTTCCTATGAATTAACCCTTCGATACCACTGGCTAAACGCATAAACAAACCAAACTCGGTTTTACCGCTAATTTCGCCGTCTTGCTTTTCGCCGCGATGGTAAGCGGCCTCTAAAGCTCGCCATGGGTCTTCGCTTAATTGCTTAATTCCCAATCTTATACGGCGTTCGGCCGGTACCACATCAATAACGACGGCATCGATAGTTTCGCCGGCCTTTAGGCTTTGTAAATTACTTTTAGCCCGTTTGGTCCACGTAATATCATCGCCGTGTAAAAAGGCATCGATACCTTCCTCCAACTCGATAAAAGCCCCAGCGTTGGTAACTTTTTTAATGACGCGGTTAATCTTTGTACCTACAGGATATTTTTTATCGATATTAAGCCAAGGATTTTCGGTAGCTTGTTTTAAACCTAAACTAATCCGCTCGGCTTCGGTATCGTAACCTAAAATGGCTACCGATACCATATCACCAATCGTTAAAATTTCTTTAGGGTGTTTAACGCGTTTTATCCACGATAGCTCCGAGATATGCACTAACCCTTCAATGCCTTCCTCAATTTCTACAAAAGCGCCAAAATCGGCCAGTTTGGTAACTTTACCTTTAATAATATCGTTAATGTTGTAACGTTCGTGAAAATTAGACCACGGATCGTCTTGAAAGTGTTTTAAGCTTAAATTAATACGTTTATTTTCCGGGTCGAGCCTAACAACTTTTAGCTTAACTTTTTCGTCTTTTTTAACGTAATCTTTAGGACGGGTAGCGTGGCCCCAGCTCATATCATTAAGGTGCAAAAGGCCGTCAAAACCGCCTAAATCGACAAAAGCCCCAAAGCTGGTAAAACTTTTAACCACACCTTCAATTTCATCACCAATATTAACGCTGGCAAAAAACTTGGCCCGGCTTTTATCACTTTCTTCTAATAAATAATCGCGCCGGGTAACTACCAAGTTAATTTTACCGCGGCTTTCGCTAAAACGGTCTATGTAAAAATAGCTCTCCAGCCCTAAATAGCTTTCCAAATCTTCGGCGTTACTGGTAATATCTACCTTAGATACCGGTAAAAAGGCGATAATACCGCCGCCAATATCTACATTAAAGCCGCCCTTAATTTGTTTGGTAATTTTACCTTTAAGGGGTTTCTTTTGGCTGTTAGCTTCGTGCAGCTGTTTAAGCAACACCTTTTGGTCGGCTACATGTTTAGAAACCACCGGACCGTTTTTGCCTTCTTTGCTTTTAAGTACAACGGTTGCTTTATCCCCAATGTTTACTGCTTCAAAAAAATCATTACGAGGAACAAGAGCCTCCGATTTTAAGCCAACATCAAGGTAAACGTAGTCGTTATTAATTTGCACAACTTCGCCTACAATTAAACTGCCTTCTTCAAGGCGGGTTATTGTACTGTCAATCTCGCGTGCAAATTGTGTTTTGTTATCCATTGCTTCCTTTTCCGTCATCTCTCCGCTCCTACTGCCTTTATAATTATACTGCAAACTTCTTCGATAGTTAAATTTGAAGTATCTATGTAAAGGGCATCATCAGCTTGTTTTAGTGCCCCTACTTTTTTATTCTTATCAATCTCGTCTCTATAATGGATAGTTTTTTCAATTTCGTCAAGCGTCATCGCACTAGTTTTTTGCTCAAAACGGCGTTTTGCCCTAATTTTTACGCCGGCATCAAGGTAAATTTTTACTTCGGCCTGCGGAAAAAGCACGGTGGTTATATCACGCCCCTCACAAACTAAGTTGTTACCGGAAAGATGACGCATTTTTTGGTTTAAACACTCACGCACCGCCGGGTGAGCCGAAATTACCGCTACTAAGTTACTTACTTCGTCGCTATGTAGTTTAGAGGTTATATCGCTGTTGTTTACTTTAAAGCCGCCCTCTAAATTAAAGTTTAAGCTGTTGGCTAAAGTTACTAACTCGGCCTCGTTATCTTTATCGATATGCTGCAATAAAGCAAAGTAAGTTAAGGCCCGATAAAAATAACCCGAGTTAAGTAAAGTAAACCCTAACTTTTGGGCTATTAGCTGGGCAATAACACTTTTGCCGCTGCCGGCCGGTCCGTCTATGGCTACAATCATTTGTTAAATCCTATTACCGCAGTTTAACACAAAAAATTAATTTATGTAAAGCTATAATAATGTAAATTTTACAGTTTAAGCTTAAATTGTTAAAAAAACTTTAAAGTTTAAATGATTAAGATGACTATTAACCGTTATTTTTTTAAACGCTGCCTAAAAACGTTGCTGGCTATGCCCAGTAAAGCCAAAATGGTAAGGGCCGATGAACCGCCATAACTTAGTAAGAAAAGCGGGATACCGGTGATAGGGATTAAGCCAATAACCATACCAATATTGATGGTAACATGAAAAAGTAACAGCGAAAAAACCCCAATGCACAGATAAGCCCCAAAGTTATCCATAGCATGGCCTGCGTAATAGAGTAGTTTTATTAAAATAAAAATATAAAGCGCAATAATAATGCTGCTGCCAACTAGGCCAAATTCTTCGCCGATAACCGAAAAAATAAAATCGGTGCTTTGTTCGGGCAGGTATCTCAAGTGAGTATGGGTGCCTTGCAAAAAACCTTGCCCGCGCAGACCGCCGCTGCCGATGGCCGTTAAGCTTTGCAGGGCTTGGTAGCCGGCCCCTTGTGGGTCGAAGTTGGGGTTTAAAAACGAAGCCAGCCTTGCCAGCTGGTAAGGCCTAAGTGTGAGTAAAGCCACCAACGATACCACTAAAGCGCAAATGTTAGCCAAAGCTGTAAAGCCGATAGCATAGTAGCTAAAACGTTTACTGGTAATAAAACCAATTAAAGTGATAACCAAAACGATGGCGGAGGCAATAATTAATTGAATAAGCGTTTCGCGCTGCGAAAGAATGGTAGCCAGCCAAAAAGAATTGGTGGCTAAAAAATCGTTCCACACTTTAATTAATAAATAAATAGCCGTTAAAATAGCGGTAAGCACGGCAAAAATGATTAATTTAATGTTGGCGCCGGCCACAAAAATAATACCAAAATAAACGGCAAGGTACGACATAGCGGTACCAAAATCGGGCTGTAACATAATAAGCCCCACAAAAGGTAAAATAACGGCAAGGCCTAAAACTAAATCTTTAAATTTAGCGGCCCCAGTTAAACGGCTGCCAAAAAAAGCGGCCAATAAAATAATAACACTGGCTTTGCCTAGCTCGCTGGGCTGAATGCTGGCAATGCCTAAATTAAGCCAGCGCATAGCGCCGGCCACCGTGTAGCCTAAAATAAGTACCAGCAATAAACTAACTAACGTAATTAAAAAGATAGGCAAGACAAAATTTAAAAAGTGGTGATAATCGATAAAACTAAAGGAGACAAATAAAATTAAGCCGATAATAAGCCACACTATCTGTCTTAGCCATTGGTTGCTTTGGCTTACGCCTTCGCTATCCACATTGGCCGAGTAAATGGCAAAAATACTTATCGTTAATAAAGCCAAAATAGCCAAAAAAAAGGTAAAATCGAAGCGGGCTAAAGTGGCTTTTTGTACAAGATTAGCCATTTTTAATTGCCGTCCTGTCCATAGTCGTTGTCATCGTCGGCTAAAGCCGTTTCTTGGTAAGCTACCGTAACGGCAACCGGTGGCGAGGTAGGAGGGGCCGGCGGCGGTGTCCACACCGGCCAAGGGTCGCCGGTAATGTTACGCCAATGGGTAAAAACTCCTTCGTGGTTAGCTACTTGCCAGCCGGGCTGTAAAGTGCGCAGTACCTCAAAGTAATCTTGATTATTAAAGTAGCCCTGAAAGATAATATTGGCGGCCCGGGTGCTCCACCAGTTATAATTTTCGCCGGCCTCTATATGCACTACTACCACAATACGCTCCATAGGGTCTACGTTGGGGCCGTGCGGAGCAAAACCTACGTACCAATCGTGGTAACTGCCGGCAATGCCGGTTTCGCCGGTACCGGTTTTCCCGGCAATAGGTATGCTGCCCAGCATCCAGCCCGTACCGCGCCCGGGGATAGAAGCATTACGCATATCGTTTTGTATACGCTGCCACGTGCCGGCTCTCATATGGTCGGCTTGGTGTAAAATGGTAGGCTGGGTAACAATTTCTTCGCCGGTTTGGCGGTTAATAATGGCTTGCAGCACATGCGGGCGGTACGATACCCCGCTGTTGGCAATCATGGCCGTTAAATTGGCCATTTGCAAAGGGGTAACCAGTACAAAACCTTGCCCAATGGTCATATTAATGGTATCGCCGCCGGTCCAAGCGCTGTGCCAAGTATCTTCTTTCCATTCGGCGCTGGGGATAAGACCGTCGCGTTCGCCGGGTAAATCTATCTCGGTTAAATTGCCTAAGCCAAGCAAACGGGCATATTGTTCGATGATAGCCGGGTCGTGGCGGCCAAACGCATCGCGCCCTAAATGGTTTTGTACCATCGTCCAAAAGTAGGTGTTGCAGCTCCATGCGATGGCTCCGCTTAAATCGAGCCAACCGTGCCCCGTGCGGTTCCAGCACCTAAAAATACGGTCGCCCACCACAATAGAGCCGCTGCAAAAAATGCGCGTGGCCGGGTCAAAACGGTTGGTAGCCACCAGTTCTTCGAGAATAGCCGTTTGAATAACCAGCTTAAAAGGGCTGGCGGCCGGATAAACGCTGCTAATGGCGCGGTTAATAAAAGGAAAGAGCGGGTCGATGGCTTGCATACTAAAGCTGGTAGCCCCGCCTCTGTCAAACAGATTGGCATTAAAAACGGGGTTGCTTACCATAGCAATAATGGCCCCCGTTGCCGGCCTCAGCACCACAATAGAGCCTTGCCGGTGGCCTAAAGCCTCTTCTACCAACCGTTGCATACGCATATCGATGGTAAGCCGTATATCGTTGCCGTGCTGCGGGGCTATGTCATCTAGGCGGCGTAAATTGGTTTGGTTTTGGCCGCGTGCATCTACCACACTAAAGCGTGTACCGTTTTGGCCGCGCAAAACTAAATCGAGCCGGTTTTCGATACCGGTTTTACCAATAATATGGCCGCTGCGGTAGCCCAAATTGTACAGCATTTGCACTTCTTCGCTGTTAATGGCCCCCACATAACCAATAGTGTGGTTTACCGTAGCCCCCGAGCCAATGCCGCCGTAAATGTTATAGATACGGCGCGGCCGGCTTTGCCACGAAATGCCGGGAAAAAATTCGATATTTTCGGCAATAAAAGCCACAGTGGCTAAATCGACATCGTTAATTAAGGCAATCGGCAACGGCGAGCGGTAGCTGGCCGGCGGCACCCGGTTTTCGATAGTTTGCCTATTTAAATTTAAGCTATAAATTAACTGGTTAAGTACGGTAGGTACTTCGCCGCGTGGTATTTGGCTGGGAGTGATACTAATGGTAAATAAATCGTTGTTACTGGCTAAAAGCTCACCGTTTAAATCGAATATCCTGCCGCGCTGCGCCGGTATTTCTATGGTACGCTGCGAAATATTTTGGGCCCTATTAAAGTGCTGGCTGCCTTCTACTATTTGTAAGTTAAATAACCTAGCTACAAAGATAATCAGGATAAGACCGGTCATACCGCCGGCGGTAAAGAGACGATATTTGCTTAACATAGTTAAAAAGTTGTTCATCTTCGTTCTCCTTCGTATTGCCATAAATGGGCAAGTTTTTTAATGATAAATTTAAAGAAAAAATAAGCTGGGATAGCCACTAAATTGTTAATAATTAGCTCCAGTAAAAAAGTGCGGCTTAGTAATAAATGGTGATAATCTACCGCGATAAAGGTGCTGATAACCAAAGCAAATAAATATTTAGCAAAAGTAGCTATGCTGATAATGATTAAAACTATCGGTAAGGTTTCTATCATAACTTTATCTTTTAAAGCCCCAAAGAGCGAGCCTAATAACATTTTAATTAAAGCGTAATAACCCAGCGGTGAAAAAGATAAAAAATCTTGAATTAAGCCGCTCATAAAGCCGGTAACCATACCGTTGGTCCGGCCAAAACTGATAGAAAAAAGTGCCAAAAAGATGAGGGCTAAATCGGGGGTAAGGCCAAAAGTAAGCCAGCTTAAGCGGGTAAAAAGGGAAGCCTGTAAAAAACTGAAAAAAGCGGTAATAAGCAAGGCGGTAAGTAAACGGCGCATTAATCTTCCTCCTCTGCTAAATGCCGGCTGCTCATAATTACAAAAACCGTTTCCAGCCGGGCAAAATCGACGATACTGCGCAGCGATAGCTCGAGGCTGGCGCTGTAGGGGTTTTCTTCTATTTGGCTTACGCGGCCAATGGCTATTTCGGGCGGGAAGTGGCTGTTAATGTTACCGATACGCGTGTTAATATCGCTGCCGCTGGTTACCACTAAATCGTTTACACGTATTTGGTCGCGCAGGTCCATCGGTAAATAACGCATTACGGCATAACCAAAGGCATTACCCAGCCCATTAAAGAGCCCCTCATAACGGCCATCGGCCAACCTAACGGCGACAAAATTGTTATTATCAAAGATAGGTAAGATACGGCTGGTTTGGGTATTTACCTCGATGATGCGGCCCACTAAAGCAAAAATAGCTTCTTCGTGGTTATAGGCTACCACCGTCATATTACGTTCTATCCCACTTACGCTGCCTCTATTAATGACAATAGTGCCAAAAAAGTTTTGTACATCGCGCGCCACCACACCGGCGGCTAAGTAGTTATGCTCTAAACGCGGCAGGGCGGCCAAAAGCCCGCGCTGCCGAATGTTTTCGTTACGCAAGGAAATAACCTCGCGCTCTATCCCCCTATATTGCTCCAGCCGGGCCTCCAGCTCTTGTTTTTCGCGTTCTAGGGCGATAAAATCGCGCACACGGGTAACCGGGCTTTGCAAAAAATTAACGGCTAAGCCAAAACCGCCCTGCACCCCGCTTACGAGGTTGCGGCCGCGCTGTAAAAGCTGGCCGCCGCTGCCTGTATCGATGGTTATCATTATAAATGAAATGAGAGCTAAGGCAATAAGCAGTAAATTATCTCTTTTAAATAACCAGTTAAACAAGAAAAACTCCGTTTTTTT
>Ga0131853_10015123_pt1 | contig 14120 bp, 17 predicted proteins | sample TergutLab28metaG_FD_92764 | JGI IMG/M metagenome (GOLD analysis project Ga0131853, IMG submission 92764) | Labiotermes labralis P1 segment gut microbial communities from Petit-Saut dam, French Guiana - Lab288 P1 (version 2) (version 2) | ecosystem: Host-associated > Arthropoda: Insects >... | reverse complement strand
GTGACCGATGAGCGGTTTACGCTTACTCTGGAACAAGTTTTGGCAACAACACATCAAGCCTTTATCATTTACTCGGTTGAAGCATTGACAGATGAAACAAGAGCAATGCTGAACGCGGAAGACGAACGTGGATTCAGCACTTTTATCGGTATGGACACCATTTCATTTGGTGCGGCTGATCCCGAATCCGCAGGGATCAGCGGTAACAGTCATCGTGAAATCAGGGAACGAAGAACAGACAACAAGCGGTATTTCGCTCTGTCTGCGGACATCCTGAATGAAGACGAGGCGGACTTCTTTATCCGGCTGAATAAAATGACAGAGCCTCAAAACATTATCATTTCGATGGAGAGCAACGTTGAAACAAGAGAAGTTGTGCTGGGCGACAAAGCTGTCATACAAATCACACCGCTTGGAATAGCCATTGAAAGAAGAAACGATCATACACATACCGATCTTCTTTTGAATGTGATCGACGGACTTTTCTTCCGCATGAGCGATGGAGAAATTGTAACGTATTCTCAACTGGTGGCACACGGTTTCTCTTCGATAACGCCTGATGAAGAGAACAGTTCGTTAAAACTCCGAGCATTGTTTAGGGAGATTGTAAGAATATCGGATATTGAAAGCGTTATTTTAGGCGATACAGAGTTCAACTTTCACGATACATCCATAACGACGGCGTTTACGCCTGACAGCTACATCATGCCGTTTGAGCTAATCCCTTACTTTAGAGATCATTTGAGAGTGCCTTTAAGAGAACTCATTGACAATATCGGTGCAACAATCCGCTGGGATGACGAAGCAAATGCTGCTGTCGTGGAATATCGAAATTCAACATTTGTGATCGCAGTGGACAGCACGATCATTGTAAGAGACGGTGAAGCAATTGACTTTTACGATGCGTTCAATGATGATCGTTCAATGATTTCAAGCGACGGCAGGTTGGTCGTTTCACACAGACTGCTTGATCTAATGGGAATCAACACCGTCGTTCCAAACATGTTCAACGAAGACTTTAGCTTTAACGAAGTTGAAAATTGGATTTGGATCGTCATTCCGTAGTCTTGATTTATTTTTAAACCCGTCGAATTCGACCGGTTTAAAATGGACGCACTGAAAAAGTTAGAAAACAAAAATGGCTAATTCATAGAGAAAAATCTGATACATATGCTAAAATCCACGAAACGTTCAACGTAATCGTGGATTTTTTTTGCATAAAAACTTGTCCGAAGAATATCATGTATAAACCATACGAATGAGAGACGAGATACAACGGAGGAAATGATGAGAAACGTAAGCGGAATATTGAATAAGCTTCCCGAAAGCATCAGCAGCGAGCTGAAAAAGTTGCCGATCGAAATCATGAACGGGCTTGAGGAAATACGAATCAAAGCGGGACAAGAAGTGCGCATCCTTTCTCAAAATACAGAATACATCATCGGACAGGCCACGGATGAAAATATGATCGGCAACATTCTGAACAATATGCTCAATCATTCCTATTACGCGTATGAAGAAGAGCTTGCGAAAGGCTACGTAACGATCGAGGGCGGGCATCGGGTAGGCGTATGCGGCAGAACCGTTATCGAAAACGGCAAGGTGAAGCTGATTAAGGACATTTCTTCTCTGAATATCCGATGTGGGCGGGAAATCCACGGGATTTCAAAAGAATGTTTGCGGTACATTGTAAAAGGAAACCAAGAGATATTCAATACATTGATCGTGTCGCCTCCCAAATGCGGGAAGACAACGCTGCTTCGTGATATCATTCGCAGCCTCAGTTACGAGGGCTTTAAAATCGGCGTGTGTGATGAACGTTCGGAAATTGCCGGAATGTACCTTGGGAAACCCTCTTATGATGTAGGGCCAAGGACAGATGTATTGGACGGATGTCCAAAAGAAACGGGTATGATCATGCTAATCCGTTCGATGGGCCCTGATGTCATCGCAACAGACGAAATCGGAAAGAAAGAAGACATATACGCGATTGAGGCCGCTTTGTGCGCCGGTATCGGAATCATCACAACGATACACGGAAACACATATGAAGACATCGTTTCTTCCGGGATAGGAGAAGCTGTTTTAAACCGGGCTTTTCAAAAAATGATATTTCTCTCAAATGACCCGAAGACGGGAAGCGTAAAGGAAATTCACAATGTTTAAGATTATTGTTTACATAATTATTTTCTTGTCATGCAGTTTGTGCGGATATTTGGTTTCGCTGAAGTACAGCTTGCGGGTTGAGCGCCTGAGTGCCTTAACGGAAAGCCTCCGGATTTTAAATAGTGAAATCACGTACAGACGTGACCCACTTCCTGAAACGCTTGAGCGAATCAGCAGATATAAGGACAATTCTTCTTCTGTTTTTTTTCGGAGGCTCACCGAAATCGTACGAGAAAACAAAACATTTCTGTTTATGGATTCATGGCAGGCGGCTGTTGATGACTGTTATCAAAATTCTCCTTTAAAACCCTGCGATATCGAAATTATCAATGACATTGGAATTGAGCTCGGAAAAAGCGATGTCGAGGGGCAGAACAATATGTTTCTCAGAATATTCAAAAGGCTTGAAGAGTGTACGCTGGATGCAGTCCATGAAAGAAATACAAAAGGCAAAATGTATAAAACGATGGGCATTACAATCGGAATTGCAATCGTGATCATATTAATCTAAACAATTTCAAAAGAAAAGGTGAAGAATATGGAGTTTGATGTTGATATTATTTTTAGAATTGCCGCGATCGGCATCGCAATCGCGGTCTTGAATCAAATCCTTGTCCGTGCAGGCAGGGAAGAGCAGGCTTTGATGGTCACGTTGGCAGGCATCGTCATTGTATTGTTTTTCATCATTCAGATGATCAGCCAATTCTTTGATACGGTGAGAACACTGTTTCAGTTGTAAGGGGGCGTCATGGAGATTATTCAAATCGCCTTTATCGCGCTGACCGGTGTCATAGCGGTTTCAGTGGTAAAAGGATTTAAGCCTGAACTTGCGATCTATGTCGTGATTGCGACTGTCGTCATCATCTTCGGCATAGCAGCCCAAAGGTTGGTTGTCGTATTTGAATTTCTTCAAACGATCTATGAGCAGGTTACCTATGGCCGAATTTTTTTTCCGATTCTCATGAAAGTGCTTGCGGTAGCGTATCTTGCTGATTTTACTGCGCAAATTTGCAAAGATTCGGGTGAAAACGCCATTGCCGGAAAAGTAGAGCTTGCGGGAAAGATCGTCATCTTTTACCTTGCAGTGCCGATCCTTTTGACGATTCTTGAGTTGATTAATTCAATATTATAACGGTTAGAGGATAAAAAAACATGGATTACGAAGCGATTATTGAAGCACAATTGAATCAAATCGAAATGTCTCCGCTTGAGCAGCTTGTCAACGAAGTGGTGGGGCAGAGCCGCGGATATTTTGAACCGCTCTCCTTGCATGATATTGTGTACAGCGTTTTGGAAGGCAGGCCGCTTTTTGATTCGGATGTGATGATATCCGGCATCATCGATTTGTTTTTATTCGAGATCAGGAGCGGCATCGCGCTTGGAATACAGCTCGTCACAATCTGCATTTTCATGGGTTTGTTAAAAAACTTGTCCAATTCGTTTGGGGAAAAAACGGTTTCAAACCTTGGCATACTCGTATGCAGCTTTTTTGTCATCGCTCTTTGTCTTCGAAATTTTACACATACCTATAATCTTGCCGCCGACAGTGTCAACACGATGGCGACGACGATGCAAATTCTTTTGCCGATTCTGATACCGCTGATGATCAGTACCGGCAGCTTTACATCCGGAAGCATCTTAAACCCCGTCATACTTGGCGCGATTACAGTGTTCAACACGCTCATGCAGATGTTTATACTTCCGGCGATATTCGTTTCCGCCATTTTTATATTGGTCAACAGCATGGTTGACAGAGATTACGTCAATAAGCTGGCTAAATTTATAAGAAGTGCCGCCGTGTTCGCCACGGGGCTTGCCGTCACATTTTTTGGTGGCATTACAATGGTACAGGGCGTTGTTACGAAATCTGCGGACGGGCTCCTCATCAATACGGCCAGGTACTCCATCAATAATTTCATCCCGATCGTAGGGGGATTTGCCGCTGATTCAATCGATATGATCCTTGCATGTATCGCCATCGTCAAGACCGGAATCGGAATATTTGGCGTCATTATTTTGGTATGCTTGCTTGTGATACCGTTGATCAAAATCGTCGCGATCGCAGTCATTTACAAGCTTACTGCGATTATCATAGAGCCGATCGGAAACAAACAAGTGTCCAATACGATGAATGAAATGGGCAATTCGGTCATAACGATGGCCGTCGTGCTTTTTCTTACTTCGCTGATGTTCCTCGTTTTCATGGCGATCATCATTGGGATCGGCGGAGGCAGATTATGGAGATCGTAAGGGAGTGGGTCAAAAATGTATTTATCATTGTGATGGCGCTCTCTTTTATCGAAATATTGCTTCCGGAAAATACCATGCAAAAATACATTCAGTTTATTTTTTCGTTGATCATCATGGCAACAATCTTGTCGCCGCTCATCATTTTACTGGCATAAGGAGGGTTGGCCTGAATAAATATAGATAAGGAGAACGGAAAGATGTGGGAAAAATTAAAGAATAATAAGAAAGCCACAGATTTAATGATCAAAGTGATTACAATTATGATTATCGCTGCCATCGCTTTATTGTCGCTCGATGTGATGACAAGCAGCAGGGACGGCAGGCGTCAGATCGTAAGCGAACACGGCGAAACCGAAGCGGCTTTAATTGCAATTTTACAAAATATGAAAGGCGTTGGTGAAGTCGAGGTGATGATTACGTATGAAAATGGCAATCGAATCACAGGAGTGATTGTAACCGCGGAGGGCGCGGGAAGCGTTGTGATACGAAATGATGTGACGCGCGCTGTTTCAGGGGTGTTTAACCTGCCTGTACGAAATGTCATGGTATTTGAAAAAGAAAGTGGAGGAGCCAACCAATGAACAGAATTAAACAAAGGATTTCACAATTTGGAAGTCTCAGCAGAAGAAAAAAAGCCATGTTTGCAGGAGCGCTTGCGCTTGCAGTATGTTTGGGAACAGTTGTCACGATGAATGGGACGGATGAAATCAGAAATCAAGATGGCAACGTTCTCGTTGATAGCCTGAACATTTCAGGGATACCAAGAAATAGTGCTGATGCGGTTCATTCAGAAGTGCCATTGCAAGAAACGGCTCTTGTTACATCAGACGATGTCGCGGAGCTCAGAAGTGCGGACGTGTTTTTTTCAGAAGTAAGGGCAACGATCAATATGGATCGCAATCAAATCATTTCAATGTTGGCAGATGTTATTGCGATGGCCGAGACCACGGCAGAGAGAGAAAATGCGACGAATCAAAAGTTGAGGATCATCGATTATATGGAGCAAGAAAGAATGATTGAAAATTTGATGGAGACAAGAGGCCTACCGGAGGTTCTCGTACTCATAACCGATAACGCTGTAAACGTCACTGTAAACCAGATCGACCTCACACAAGCGGACGTCGCCAGAATTTCGGACATCATCATGCGTGAGACGGGCAGGAGCGCGGCTCAAATCGTCATTCAGAGCAAGTTGTAAAATATAAGACATTATACAGAATCGAGTTGCCGTACATCTTTGATTCTGATATAATAACTTGGTAAATATTCGATTAATCTTTCTGAGGTAGACGTAATGAATGATGGCCATGAGGAAAAAATGGACACTCTTAAAATCGCGGACGATGTAATCGTGATGTACGTTGCGAATGCTGTGCTTAAGACAAAAGGCGTCGCAGATTTCAGTCCCGTTTTTTCGGTATACAAGGGGATAAAAGTTTCTCAAGGTGACGGAGAGATCGCGGTCGATATTTATATTATTGTAGATTATGGTGTGAAAATTCCGGTGGTTGCCTGGGATATACAGGAGAACGTAAAAAGAGAAGTTGAGATGGCGACAGATTTGCCTGTAAAGGCTGTCAATATTCATGTTCAAGGCGTTCGTATGAAAGGTGAGGGTGACTCTAACAATGAGCAAAACTGACGCGTGGGAGGTGGCCAGGGGCAGATCCGGCGCACGGGAGCTGGTGATGCAATTACTCTTTCAGATGGAGGCTCAAAACGAGTACAGCGATGATATTAAAACGACATTTTTCAAGGAAAATTCGAAAGACAACAATCAAAAAGAATATCTTGAACAAATGTATGCTTTGATCAGCGAGTACTTGCCTGCGGCAGACGATTTAATTGAATCATGTAGCGAGAATTGGAAAATCGACCGCATGTGTAAGGTTGATTTGGCGATGATGAGAACTGCGGTTTTGGAAATCATGTATATGAACGACATTCCCGAATCGGTTTCTGTCAATGAGGCTGTTGATATCGCAAAAAAATACGGAACAGAAGATTCAGGAAAGTTTGTCAACGGTGTCCTTGGTAAGGTTGTAAAAATGAAACATGCAAACTAAAGATTATGTACTTGGAATCGATACGAGCAATTACACCACATCCGCAGCGGTTGTCTGCGAAACCGGTGAAATCATATATGATTTGAGAAAATCGTTGATCGTAAAGCAGGGCGAAAGAGGGTTGCGACAGTCTCACGCCCTTTTTCAACATGTTGAGGCGCTTCCGGCGCTGATTGAGCAGGCGATAAAAGGCAATAACATTCGTTTCAAAGCTGTGGCAGTTTCAACCCGGCCCCGGCCGCTTGATTCTTCCTATATGCCTGTGTTTAAAGCGGGTGAAAACTTTGCAATGACAATTGCTCATGCGCTGAATATACCTGTTTTTAAGTTCTCCCATCAAGAGGGGCATATTGAAGCCGTTAAACACGAGGGTTCATTACAAGAAAAAGAACGCTTTTTATGTTATCATTTGTCAGGTGGGACGTGTGAACTTCTTAAAGTGGACGGAGATCGCATAGACATATTGGGAGGCACAAAGGATATTTCTTTCGGGCAAGTCATAGACAGGCTTGGTGTACTCCTTGGAATGTCCTTTCCATGTGGCGCGGAGCTTGATAGCATTGCCTTGAAAACAGTAGGACAGAGTCAGTTTTTAAGCAGCATTCCTTTGGATGGACTTATGATCAACTTGTCCGGTATGGAAGCGCAGGCGACTCGAGTGACTGAATCCGGACTGGGGATCGACGAAAGGGATATGTTGATTAAAGAAATGTTTAACAACATTGCTAATTCTTTAATTAAAATGACTGAAAAAGCAGTATTACAAACGGGTTTGAGCGATGTACTCTTCACAGGAGGCGTTTCGGCAAGCAAGTTTGTATCCGGCATGCTCTATGAGCATTTTGACGGTTCTGACATCAATATAGCGTTTGGAAAGCAGCATTTATCTTCCGACAATGCCGTGGGCATTGCGCTTCTTGGCATGAGGGAAATGAGGAAAAATCGATGGCAATAAAACCGGTCAGCGTATCACAACTGAATGGTTATATCAAGAGAATCCTCCAATCGGATCCGCTTTTGGGCAATGTATCGGTCATCGGTGAGGTTTCAAATGTAAAGTATCATGAAACCGGACATGTTTATTTTTCCATGAAAGATGAAAACAGCAAAATCAATTGCTTTCTACCGTCGGATAAAGTTGCGAATTTGCGTTATGAACTCGCTGACGGCATGGAAATAACGGCGGTAGGCTATATCCACCTCTATGAAAAAGGCGGCACGTATTCTTTAAATGTCAGAGAGATTGCGGTTTCAGGGCAAGGGGATTTAAGCATTGCGTTTGAAAAGCTGAAAGAAAAGCTTCACAAAGAGGGTCTGTTTGACGCAAAATATAAAAAACCGCTTCCAAAGTTCCCGAACAAGATCGCGCTTGTCACATCGGGAAGCGGGGCAGCGCTTGAAGATATGCTCAAAATCATAAAGAGCCGAAACAATATCGTTGATGTATTGATCTATCCGGTACTTGTGCAAGGGCCCGGTGCTGCGCTCGACATATCGGGTGCAATCAATGAAATCAATGAAAAATGCCCGGATGTAGATATCATCATTACAGGCAGGGGTGGCGGTTCTGTTGAAGAATTATGGGCTTTTAACGAAGAAATGGTGGCTCGAAGCATATTTGCTTCTACAATACCTGTCATCTCGGCTGTCGGGCATGAGATCGATGTAACGATCGCGGATTTCGCAGCAGATGTAAGAGCCCAGACGCCTACGGCGGCGGCGCAGCTTGCGGTGCCTGATACTGCAGAGCTGAAGCTTTATGTCGATTCGCTTCAAAATAACCTCCATGAGATGGTAGACCGGTACGTTCGGAATAAAAAAAGACTGCTCGATATGTATAATATGGATGCATTTATGAAAAACTTTGAAAATAAAATTGACCTCTATATGGCCGCAGTAAATACATGCAAGGTGAAACTGGATTCCCTTAACCCGAAAAACCTACTGTCACTGGGTTACGGCGCCATTTTAGATAAAAACGGTACGTTTACAAGGACTGCTTCCGCTTTCAAGCCGAATGATCTTCTGACGGTTGTATTGGCAGACGGAAACGTTCATTGTAACGTACAAAATGTAAACAAAGGAAAGTAACTCGTATTGGATGAGGTGCATGAATGGCAAAAAATAAGCTTACGTTTGAAGAAGCTTTGGCAGGGCTTGAAAAATCTGCCGCAGATTTGATCAAAGAGGGCATTACGCTTGAGGAAGCCATCGGGAATTTTGAAAAAGGCATAGACTACTATCATCAGTGCAATGAAATATTAGAAAACGCCAAACAAAAAATAAGCACGTATTCGAAGTAGCAACGGAGGCTAGTGATGAACAATAATGATTATCTGATGTATAAAAAAATGGTTGACGAACATCTTTTGGATTTTTTGCCGAAAGTCGACTATAAAAGTGTTGCGGTGTATGACGCGATGGTCTACAGTCTGTCAGCCGGCGGAAAGAGAATAAGGCCAGTGCTGCTTCTTGCAGCTTGTGACTTCTGCGGTGGTGATGTGAAAGGTGCGCTTCCGTATGCTTGCGCGCTTGAATACATACACACATACTCGCTGATCCATGATGATCTTCCGGCAATGGATGATGATGAACTCAGGCGCGGAATGGCTACGAACCATAAGGTTTTTGGAGAAGCCACAGCCATATTGGCGGGAGACGGACTTTTATCCTCTGCATTTGAGGTGATGAGCAAAGATTTGTTGCTATACTTCGACGATGCAAACATGCTGAAAAGCAAGATTCGGGCGATGTATGAAATTTCGAAAGGATGTGGTTGCCGCGGCATGATCGCAGGGCAAATCGCCGATATAGAAGCCGAAGGAAAGCAGTGTTCAAAAGAGCTTTTGGATTACATCCATGTCAATAAAACAGCATCGCTTGTCATCGCTGCGGTCAAAGCCGGCGCGCATCTCGGCGGCGCGGATAAGGAGACGCTCCTGAATTTGACGGATTACGCGGAAAACCTCGGTTTGGCGTTTCAGGTTGCGGATGACATATTGGACATTTATGGAAATGAAGCGGAGATGGGAAAGAAAACAGGTGTTGATGCAGAAAAAGGCAAGCCGACATACCCTGCGCTTTATGGGCTTGATCAATCGAAAGCGAAGCTCAATGAGCTGACTGAAACTGCAATTGAGATTTTATCACCATACTATGACAATGCTGAATTTTTCACGGATATTGCGAAAGAACTTGCCAAGCGGGTAAAATAATACATCACAAAAGAGGGGCTTTGTAATCATGAAACGAAACCTTTTCCCGGAAGATATACACAACATGACGATAAAAGAGTTGGATTTGCTTACGTATGAGATAAGGGAATTTTTAATCGACACGGTATCCAAGACAGGTGGGCATCTTGCTTCAAACTTAGGCGTTGTCGAACTTACAATTGCGCTGCACAAGGTGTTTAACAGCCCACATGATAAACTGATTTGGGATGTCGGCCACCAATCCTATGTGCATAAACTGCTCACAGGCAGGTCGCAGCAATTTGGAACGCTGAGGCAATTTGGCGGACTTTCCGGTTTTCCCAGAGTAAACGAGAGCATCCATGATTGCTTTAACATGGGACATAGCAGTACGTCGATTTCGCTTGCTGCGGGATTTGCCGCGGCGCGAGACTTGAAAGGAGAGGGGCACCACGTCGTTGCGGTCATCGGTGATGGGGCGCTGACAGGTGGGCTTGCTTATGAAGCGCTAAACAATTTGGGCGATTCAAAATCAAAAGCAATCATCGTACTCAACGACAATGAAATGTCGATTTCAGAAAATACAGGCGGCGTATCCAGACATTTGAGCAAGCTTCGTATGTCGCGCACCTATCTTGGTTTTAAAAAGCAAGTCAAAAGTGGATTGGCGCATATTCCAAAGTTCGGAAAAGGCATCCATTCAGGCATAGAGCATCTGAAAGATTCGGTCAAATATGCCATTGTGAACGGTGCTTTTTTTGAAGAATTAGGGTTTAAATATTTTGGGCCTGTAGACGGGCATAACATCGAAGAGTTGACGCAGATTCTTTCGCTGGCAAAAAATGTGGATCGATCCGTTGTGATCCATGTGATCACAAAGAAAGGCAAAGGGTATCGAAACGCAGAAAAGAATCCCGGCAAGTTTCATGGGACAGAGCCTTTTGATGTAACGACAGGACTGCCGCTTGTGAAACAGTCTGCTATTTCATATGCTCAGGTTTTTGGAGAGAAAGTGTTGGAATTGGCGCATCAAGATGAAAACGTTGTCGCAGTAAGCGCCGCGATGATTGAGGGCACCGGTCTTCAAAAGTTTAAAGAGACATTCCCGGAGCGGGTTTTTGACGTCGGGATCGCTGAAGCGCATGCAGTGACGTTTGCTGCGGGACTTGCGGCACAAGGTTTAAAGCCGTTTGTGGCCATTTACTCCAGTTTTTTGCAAAGAGCGTATGATCAAATCATGAGCGATGTCTGTATGCATGGCCTGCCTGTCGTTTTTGCAGTAGATAGGGCAGGGAACGTCGGGAGCGACGGTGAGACCCACCACGGGATCTACGACCTCTCTTATTTATCCCATATGCCGAACTTAACAATCCTTGCACCCAAAGATGGTGCAGAGCTTGAAAAAATGCTTGCGTATGCTCATGCGCAAGGAAGCCCATGCGTCATCCGTTATCCGAGAGGAAAGGCGACAAACGCGGCGACAGAAGAGCAGAATCAAGATATTGCAATTGAAACCTCAAAGAGCGAGTGCATTTCCACCGGAGAAGATGTTGAAATATGGGCAGTCGGAATGATGGTGAGTGTTGCAAAGCAGGCATTGGAAATCATCCGTGCGCGAGGGTATTCAGCAGGGCTTATCAATGCGCGTTTTGTGAAACCGCTTGATGAAGCAGGGCTGACGGAATCCATCAAACGAACAAAAACGATCGTAACGCTTGAAGACAATATCATCACAGGTGGTTTTGGCTCATGTGTAGCGGATTTTATAAAAACAAGCGGAGAAAATGACATCAAACTATTGAAACTTGGATGGCCGCAGCAATTTTTGGAGCATGGAAGCGTCGATGAACTTTTCCGTAAATACAAGCTTGATGCCGCTTCTGTTGCCGAAAGGATTTGTGAATTCATTTCATCTTGATATATGAGACGTAATCATGATATAATACTACGCAAATATCATGAAGAAATAAAGAGTTTGGAGCCATATTTGAACGAACGAAAAGAGGGCAATGTCCATAAAAAAGAAAGACTTGATACCGTCCTGGCTGAAAAGGGGTTTTTCTCTTCAAGGGAGAAAGCAAAAGCCGCGATCATGGCCGGTATCGTATCTGTAGACGGAAATCGCGTGGACAAGCCCGGCACGCCTGTGAAAAGCGAAGCGGAATTTTCAATCAAAGAAGATATCTGTCCTTACGTAAGTCGTGGAGGGTTGAAACTAGAAAAAGCGATCAAAGAGTTTGCGCTTGATTTAAAAGGCGCTGTATGCATGGATATCGGCGCTTCAACAGGCGGCTTCACGGACTGTATGCTTCAAAACGGTGCTTCGACGGTTTACGCCGTGGATGTCGGGTACGGACAACTGGACTGGACGCTCCGAAATGACAACAGAGTTGTCATTATGGAAAAAGTGAATATCCGTCATTTGGACACGGAGGCGCTTGATACAACGTTTGACTTTATCAGCATTGATGTTTCATTTATATCTCTGAAACTGGTACTTCCAATCGCTACAAAGCTTCTGAAAGAAACAGGACAGCTTGTCTGCCTTGTGAAACCTCAATTTGAAGCGGGCAGAAGCCAGGTCGGGAAAAATGGAATCGTCAAAGACAAAGATGTCCATAAAGAAGTTGTATTGAATGTCATTGAATACGGCAAGTCAAACGGGATGTATCCTCATGAGCTTTTGTATTCGCCTGTCACAGGCGCGAAAGGAAACATCGAGTATCTGATCCTTTTTAAGAAAACGTGTGGCGATATAGAAAATAATCGAATTGATTTAATCATAAATAATTCCCATTTGGAATTATAAAAGGAGAACAACATGAAATTATCACAGAAACTTTTGAGCATTGGACATTCGCCGATCCGGCGCTTTGCTGCCTATGCGAATCAAGCGGTCAAAGATGGGAAAAAGGTGTACTTTGTCAATATTGGACAACCGGATATCAGGACGCCGCAAGTGTTTTTTGATGCGATTAACAATTTCAATAAAGATGTGGTTGAATATGCTCCTTCGGCGGGAATTCCCAACATGGTTGAGGCGATTAAAAATTATTACGCAAGATACGGCATGGTGTATCAGGACGACGAGATATTGGTAACAGCCGGTGGCAGCGAAGCGATCCAGTTTACCTTGATGGCTATTCTTGATCCCGGCGATGAAGTCATTATTGCAGAGCCTTATTATTCAAATTATGCTACTTTTGTGACGATGGCGGGCGGAAAAATCGTTCCGATCACGACGGTTGCCGAAAATGGCTACAGCTACGCGAATCGAGAGCTGATTGAAAAAGCAATCACTCCCAAAACAAAGGCCTTGTTTGTAACCAGCCCGGGGAATCCAACCGGAAATGTACTGAGCAAAGAAGACATGCGAATGATCGTGGATCTTGCGAAAAAGCATGGTTTCTTTATCATTTCAGATGAAGTGTACAGAGAAATGGTGTATGACGGCAGAAAAATAGCCAGCATGGGCGAGTTTGAAGACGCTGCGCAACATGTTGTAATCATAGACAGCATCTCAAAAAGATTCTCCGCTTGCGGTGCGAGAGTCGGATGCATCTTGACGAAAAACAAAGAACTATATAGCAATCTCATGAAATTATGCCAGGGCAGGCTTTCTGTTGCGACGCTGGATCAGGCAGGGGCGGCCGCTTTGTATAATGAGCTTTCGCCTACATACTTTGATGACGTGAAAGCCGAATACGAACGCAGAAGAAATGTATGCTATGAGGAGCTTTCAAAAATTGATGGCATTGTATGCGAAAAACCGGCCGGCGCATTTTATATCACAGCGAAGCTTCCGGTTGACAACGCCGAAGATTTCCTCGTTTGGCTCCTGACAGAATTTGATGTTGACGGCGAAACGGTCATGTTTGCACCCGCCGAAGGCTTTTACGCAACACCGGGACTCGGTAAAAATGAAATACGAATCGCTTATGTGCTCAAAGAAGAAGACTTAAAAAAAGCAATGAATATCATCAGGCTCGGAATTGAAAAATACAATAAGAGGTAAACGATGCAGCTCTCACCAATGATGCAGCAATATATGGAGATCAAGAACAGGCATACGGATTGTGTCTTGTTTTTCAGGCTTGGAGATTTTTATGAAATGTTCTTTGATGATGCGATTTTGGTCTCCAAAGAACTTGAACTTACGTTAACAGGAAAAAATTACGGCCAGGAAGAAAGGGCTCCGATGTGTGGAGTTCCTTTTCATTCTGCGGAAACCTATATTGCAAAACTCATCGAAAAAGGGTACAAAGTTGCCGTATGCGAGCAGATTGAAGACCCGGCCACTGCAAAAGGCCTTGTCAAAAGAGACGTCGTGCAGATCGTTACACCAGGAACATTGATCAGCCAGTCGATGCTCAATGAAAAAGAAAACAACTATTTGGTTTCTGTGTACGACAGCCCGAATGAAACCGGCATCGCGTACTGTGAC
>Ga0131853_10015122_pt1 | contig 14120 bp, 14 predicted proteins | sample TergutLab28metaG_FD_92764 | JGI IMG/M metagenome (GOLD analysis project Ga0131853, IMG submission 92764) | Labiotermes labralis P1 segment gut microbial communities from Petit-Saut dam, French Guiana - Lab288 P1 (version 2) (version 2) | ecosystem: Host-associated > Arthropoda: Insects >... | reverse complement strand
TCTATCTCCACAAATTTTTCTTTTTTTTTAATTATATATATATATATATATATATATATATATATATAGTTATACTGTCCCATTTCTACTCTGGTCGCAAGGGGTCGTCATGCTTGTCGAGCTCCTTCACATTTTCAGTCCACTTCACCGTTTTTCAGTCCGGACACCATTTCACAATCACACTCACTGCACATGATTACAAAGGCAAGAACTTGTGTGCATATTGCAAAAGTAATTTCCTTCTCACAAATTAGGTTGTCTCAACTCCCGTGGGTGTCAAAGATTCGGCATCACTTCCAGTCGTCCCCGTGCATTAAATTATACCATATGGGGCACTCGACCATTCTTAAGCTCAGCAGTAAATGGTAGTGGGCAGCTTCACCCCCGAACCGCTTCGCCGCCGGAAAAAAAAAGCCCTTGGTACCCACTGACGAAGATGCACGGTGGGCCCCAGGGCCCATACGGACGCTCAGAAGAAGACTAGAACTCTCTTGTCCCTGCCAGGAATTGGACCACAACTCCCACGTTGTCCAGCCTAGTCACTATACCAACAACGCTAACCCAGCTCCCAAACTGGCATCGTTGATTCGGAAGTACGATAATCTGCAGTATAAATGATGGAAACCCTTCAGCAATACAAAATTCACTCACGATCCCGAACAATATCCCCCCCCCCTCTACATGAGACTCATTACGTTCGCTTGCACTGTTATCCTCAGGAAGAAACATACCAAACAGATGAGAGAGGTAATTTCCGTGAAGGCCAATCAATAGCGCTTCGTACGCCTCGTTTAATTGAATGTACCGAGATTAACGAGTCTGTCCCTAGCCATACCCCCTCCCCCTTCCCTCTCTCAGTATCCCAGTGTTTGTGGGGGGCTCTCTCATCTTACGCTGCACCGACAACAAAAGCTGGTCGTACGATGCATGAAACCGACATAAATTCCGGTTTGGCCGAGTTCACTGTCCCAGATACGCATCATAACTCTCACTGTATTCACACACTTCCAGGGTTCTTCCACCCTGGACTGTGATTTTGTGTAATATATGATCATCGAAAACACAGCAGTTTAACTTATTTCCTGCCCCATTCCGAATGGAAGCAGGGGTTTACAGATCTAGGGAGCCAGAACGTCCGGGCAACTAAATTTTGTATGGTGACGCCTAAAATTTGTGGGTCCTCAGTATGCAAGTTGCTTCACCCTTCTGGAATGTTGAAGTGGCTGATAGATTTTTGGAAAACTCGTACACCCCTGTCTTAATGAAATGGGGTATGAGAGAATGGACTAGGTTCGAGTTTTTCAGGATAGGTTCCAGCTAACTGACGAATATTCCGGGGTCCCACTCAACTCACAACTTGTAACGGTGACAACGGTCACGTTGTATCCTACAGAGGCCGCCGAACTCCGTCGTAGAGCTCTCCTAACTGCACTTCAAATAACTCCACTAAGGAGACTCCTTGTAGAGAAGCGAGCAGTCTCTCAGCTGGCCAACAACTGTATGGAGCCCGCAAATTCATTACCAAGTTCACAACAGTCTGCAATTTACCCTACACTGAGCCAGACGAATCCAATCCACACCCTCCCATCCTACATCTTTTAAGATATTAATTTTAAGATATTATAACTTTATCATCCCACCTACACCCACGTCTTTAAAACGACCTCTATACCGCATAGGTCGATCCCGGTGGCCGCTCGCTTGCTGAGACTGCGGGTTCGAATCCCGCAGGAGGCATGGATGACTGCCTCTTGTGAATTTTGTTTCTTGTCAGGTACAGGTCTCCGCGACGGGCTAATCCTTCGTCTAGAGGAGTCCTACCAAGTGTCGTGTGTCTGAGTGTGATCTCGAAACCTCAACAATGAGGCCCAGGCCCACTAAGGCTGTCGACCCACGAAAACAACTACAATAACTAGTTTCCTGCAGAATTACCCACCAAAAACTCTACACATTTCTCTCCTCTCTACGCACGCCACATGTCTTGCCAATCTCATTCCCCCTCTCTTCACCACCCTAATAACATCTGGCACCGCGAATAATCATTAAGTTCCCCACCACGTAATTCTCTCTAGCCACCTGTTACTTCCTGAAACTTTGGTCCAGATATTTTCCTCAACATCCTGTTCTCGGACACCGCCAGCCAATGCTCTGCGAATCCTCAAAAAACGGCACTCGGGAACATTATCTGGCAACATACTGCGTACAATTAAACATAAGGGACATTAAACTAAGCAACATAAAGGCTTGCTTACTTTCTTATTAATCAGATACAGTGACAGCATCCTAGCTGATGCTGAATCAGTTTTACTGCCCATGGGCAATACAATGATGCTGTTCGTTCAATCTACGTACAAAGATCAGCTCCACTGGCTTAGGTTGTAATTTGGATACATGATGGAGGAGAGCAGTAGGTCTGCATGACGGCCAGCAGGTTCGCTGGGTTGGGTGACCTTCGCGCGTCCAAGTATCTTTCTTCTCTTCCACATGTTGTTTCACTTGGCTAGTTGCTTGCCTTCATCACGTGTCTCGTGTCGTGCACAATAACTAACCCCCCCAAAATATTCATTTAGGCTTCGTGCCAGTTCGTGCATGTCCAGACCACAGCCACAAAGGCTTCTGCAATAAACATTATTCTGCAATGCCAAGTTCTTGCAACTATCGTCTCTCATTCCTAATGCTAATACGCAATTTGATTCTCAGATCTTCCAGCGTGGGTGACTGCCAGGAGAAGTCATGTCACATGAACGCATAAAGAAGCCTCAGTATTTTATTGTCTTGAACTTTTGCAGTGAGACTTGTAAGAGATGGCATGATATGAAACGTGACGGGAAAAAAAAACCAAATATGCAGGCTTGAATGATACTGTAGCCCGCATATGTCACAACCAAAATCCTCACCGCAGTCTGTTCGAAACACTTAAACACTTCATATCTGCACAATTTATTTGTGTTTAACTTGTTACATTGGGACGGCTCGTACATCTGGCACTGCACACAGCATCCGAGAGATTTCAGGTTCATTCTGTTACCTTCCTGGTTTCATTACAGTTTCATTATCACTTTCTGGCATTAAAATGGAGTAAATGCCATCGGGATAAGTTCTGGTATAAACAAATTAACTATGTACCCGACAAAAATCATGACTTACTAGAATCACAGCGCTCTTAAAAGTCACCGACATATTAATTATTGTACTGCCAAGCACTATTCAGATTGTCCGCAAGAAAAAGAAAGAGAATGTCCGACATTTTGTGCTGCTGGACCAATAAGCAACAGTCTCATGGCGAAAGACGAGAGAATTTATTCCAGCGCTAAGGAGACTTACAAATTACATTCAAATTTCAAAAACAGTATTATCTCTTGTACATACCTTGTGCCTTTGAAAGTTGCACTGCAAGGGTTAACGCCCCAATGACCATTCGGTTAAAAACCGGAGAGAGGCTAGAAGCTTCGAATCCCCCCCCATGGCGCTGCGGCCCAACGGGGGCCATGGCCTACTCATTCTCGAGGTTTTCTAGATCACACACAACGACACACCACAGTCGGTAGGACTCCTCTGGACGAGTGATCAGCTCGTCGCAGAGACCTCTACCTGACAACACACAACACTCACAACAGACATCCATGCTCCCGGTGGGATTCGAACCCACGACCTCAGCAGGCGAGCGGCTGCAGACCTACGCCTTAGACCGCGCGGCTACTGGGACCGGCAGAAGCTTCCAATATTCATACAAATTATTCATTATAAGTGATTCCTATAAGGATTCCTATCTGGCAACTGCAAAATTCCCATCGATTTCATATTTTTACTGTGTTGATGTACATGCTCTCAAAGGCAGCTGGCGACGTCACTCGAATCACTTAAACGTATAGTGAATCCAGGCACAGTGTAGGGACAGACATTTTCACTTCTTTGTCTAATGCCTACCAGTCATCACTTCGATTTGAAAGTAATTAGGGGCTGCTTTATAAATTTGGGCCACGTGTTGAATATCATAAAAAAAGACAGGCTAAACTTGGGGGACGCTAAAACACCGCCACAGTATACAATGCGCTCCGCCACATTTTGAGCAAGCACTGCGGATTAACACAATTCAGTTACGTTCTACGCCTTGCCCCAATACAACCGGCAAGTGTTAGAATACTACACGTAACGTCCCCTGACATGCAGATTCAAATCGCGATCACGTCACTTACAACAGTGTTTCACAAACTTTGTGAGACCACGGCCCCTTAAATTCTTTTTTCACAAGACGAGGGCACGGTCCCAACAAATTTACTCGTAAATACCTTTCCAATTTTTTTAAGTTCATACATTAAACTAACGTAAGTATTAACAATTAATTATGGCATAATCATAAAGAGTATTAGTACACTTACGTATACGTTGTGGCATGGTGACAAATATAAAATTATATTTAAATTAGTTCTCAATCACTGGACTAATGAAATCTTGTAGCATATTTTAGTTTCCCCAGGCAAACATCTGGGTTTGAGCTTTTCGACACATTCACGAAAATTATTCTCCTCAGAATAAATCCACTATAAAATATTTATTTATGAAAAATTCTTAGAAAAATAAAATGACAAATTCCAGGAGGACCTCTCGCGGCCCGGTATAATTGATGCCAGGGCCCGGTACTGGGCCGTGGCCCGGCGGTTGAGAAACACTGACTTACAAGATACTGTGAGATTTCCTCTCTTGTTACAGTCTTCTAAACCTACACCTGTGGCTAAAGTTCTACTGTTTTCTGCGTCATATTATGGTTCTTACTTGCACGGGAGGCCAGTAAATCCTACGCGGTCGTTTATACAGGTTTCTAATAGTTGCAAGCTAATTCTTGGACAAGACATTACCGCCACTTAATTCAAGAGACACCATTCATTTCTTCATTTCCGACTCCACTCCACGTGACCTCAAGTAGCTGAAGCAATATTCTGAACAATGTAGTCGTAATTCTATAAACCTGGTGGCGATGTGCCAGGTTCGAACCATGGCCGGGACTTATTCAGGCTTCTCATACATTTCCTCAGTCCTGCAGGCAAATACTGGGCTAGTAATTCGATGACGTCACAGCCACAACCTTAAAATCACTAAACACACAACTATTCCACGCTATACAGCCATACCGACAGCGTCGTAAAACGAACCTCAGCAACAGAGTCTGACGTGAAGAACACAACTGAACAGGTGGAATTATGCGCAGATGTCTCAAGTCATAACCACGACAATGAACATACTGGAGCACGACAAAATTGTTGAGTGGTTAATTTCAATGGCTCACAACCCAACAACACACGTCTTTTAAATTTTGAAGTTAAAAAAAACAGCAAATACGCGTTACAGGACTGGTAGGACTGTAGAGTACTAATGAGCCTTAATCACATTCAACAGATGTCCAGCTCGAATCCCGAACGAAGCGAACTGCCGTCAGCCGTTCCAGAAACCTGCAGGTACGGCAATTTCGAACCAAACGCTTCATACGAACCAGGCAGGATGCAAAAACTAGGTGTAGAGCTATACGGGACCTGTCGACGTAGGAAGCTCAAACGCAAACCCTCCTTCATCGGACAGTCACCCAGTGATGCGGCGCCACTTCCCAGTTGTACGTTGCCCTCAGCTTCATCGCTGCGAAGGTCCAGAAACGTGCTATATCGTTCAAATTTCGAAAGATGGTATACATGAGCCTTTTGAGAAAGTCTGGGGACCACCGCGCTGAAAGTCAGCAGCATTCTGAAACGGGTCATGTTCAGCTCACTGGTATTCCGTTACAAACAGGTTTTGCTGTATTATTCCTTCCACGGTACGTGGCCGATTCAGGCGTGCCGTCTGCACATACGAACACCAGGCCCTCTCGGAACTAAAACGTACGCTACAATTGTTTGGCAGTGTGATGCAGTCTTCGTCCAACAAACACGTCTATTTGAATTAATTTGACAGGAAAATCGTACGCAATTGAAACGCTAAGATATGCAAGAAACTTAGGCCTACCACTTGGAAGACCTAAGAGTAGATGGCAAGGTAATATTAAAATGGATTTTATATGAAGTTGGAAGGGCGTACACAGCATTAATACAAGGATTCAAGTTTTCTCGGGTGCTACACTGTGTTGACTGGTTTACCGATAGACGTGGTGTAACCCCACAAGACTTAAATGTTCACCAACACCGTTATGAGAACTTCCGAAGTCGCACTGCATTAATTAAACTGATTTACGATACAGATGAAAGGTGTAATCTTGTGAACACGATTTTGAACCTTCTGGTAAATGCAAGGCGAAAATTCCACTAGCCGAGACATTTGCGTCTGCAGAAAGACACCGCTCCTTGAACCTAATTTCATCACAGATGTGGGATAAAAATGTGTCGAATTTCACACAGCTTTATGTTCCACGTAGAGTTTACGGGATTTATTCCTGGGGTGGAATTTACTGACACAGCACCCAATGACACGAGAAAACCAGCCACAGGCACCTCTTCTTCACCCGTCATTTTCTATCATCCTTCCACCGCTCCTTCGACATCATACAACAGCAATTAATATAAAACCGAGTGATAATCGAAAAAATACACAAAACGGTCTTACGGGTGGCGACGAGATTCAGTAACGTATACTCATGCACGTAACGCATATGGTTCGACTGGCGACACCACTGCGCAGCAGCGACGTGCTATTTAGCATTTGATATGCACTTTGGTAGAAGGATCTGAGAAGGTCTATAACGAAAATGGGACGCTACTGTGATCACCATGCAAGGAGACATCGTGGTTCATCCACTCCCGGACACAATGTCGGATGGAAAAATCATGGATGCGGTTTTTCGGCCATGGAGAAAATTTTAGTCATGGGCCACCTACTGCGCAACACGACAATCGGTGGAAATGCCTGTCCTTCGGAAGTGACAGGAAAAACTACGGAAGGTGACACGGGGTGTTTCGAACCGTCACAGAGACCACACAGTCATGTATTACAGGAAGTATATTCAGACTGTCGAGGACAATTGCTGCGTCCATCTTCACGGTAGATGAATTTGGTACAGGTAGACACTGAAGTGACGGGGATAAGAAAATCTATGGCCAATACCGAGAAGTTGAAATTACTGTTACCAATCAGTAACTGCTGCCTTAAGAGATCGTCACTTTGATGAATTAAATTATCCGCCCTATAGCCCATATCTGGAGCCCAGCCATTCAGAAACCTGAAGAAAGACATGGAGGGACGTCGGCTCTCTAACGAAGGTGAACTTAACGGGCGCTGTTGTACCGCACTTTGAGCGGCAAGACAGATGATAGACTTCTGTTTCTCGGGGGTATCCTCCCCACTTACAAAATGGAGAAAATGTGTCGAATTCAAGGGAGACAATTCTGAGAAACGATGACAATACATTTGTTCCATCTCAATCACATAACGACTTGAGTGGCTTGCATATCTAGTGCCTCTCGCACATTATCATAACCACTGGCGGGTATCACCTGTCTAGGTCTGGACTCTGGGTGCTGTCACCAAACCACCATTCAAAATATTACCTTGTATGCATTAAACGTTCAATGCAAGCTGTCAATTTTTTTCCAAAACAATTTCAGTAAACAAGAAAAAAATGTTACAGCGGTACAGCCTACCTACAGACATGGTCGACGCCTGCACCTCATTCAGATTCCTCGTCCGAATCTTGGCCCTCAGACCGGTGGTTATCAAAGGTGGCTTTTGATTTCCTCATACACTTCGGGCAAATTACGAAGGTTACTCGGAAAGTAAGTACTGTCTGCGCATATCTCTCGCGCATCCTCGAGACTGTCACTTTGCGCATGTGCAGTGACTTCCTCTATCAATTGAGAAGACACAGACGCCATTTCGTGAAATTCGTCGTATGTTTATGTTTGTTCCTGTGCGTTAAACATGTTTAAGACAATTGAAGGGGCCGCCGAATGTGAAATACGGTCTGTAATTCGTTTTTTGAACGCTATGAATGTGCTACCAAGTGAGATTCATCACCAGATTCGTCAAGTGTATGGCGATAATGCGATGAGTGATGGCATGGTTAGGAAATGGGTTCGGATGTTCAATGAAGGACGAGAGAACGTGCACGATGAGGCTCGAAGTGGGCGTCCATCTTTGGTGCATGATGATTTGGTGCGTAAGGTCAACGAAAGAGTGTGTGCCGACAGACGTTTCACAATTTCTGATCTGTCTCTGCACTTTCCTCAGATTTCAAGGACTCTACTGAACTGCATTGTCAGTAGTGGCTAACATCGCAGGCGGCCGCATTCTATGAGGAGGGTATACAAAAACTTGTGCCCCCTTACGAAAAGTGCCTCAAAAATGGCGGCGAATATGTGGAAAAATAGTTTGAATAATGTAGAATCTGGTAACAATAAAATTTTATACGAAACCTTACTCGATTTTTTTTACAGCGAAACAGTACTTACTTTCTGAATAAGCATCGTATATAGTAATATCTTAGAACACGCCGCGAATTTACCTCTAATTTCTTTCCAGTTCGTAATTTACGTTACAATTCGTTGATGTATAACCTTCGCAAATGAACAAAGCACTGACAGCCGCGATATCAACTAACAATATGACGTAGGGTCCTTGACATGCTGATAGTCATGCACGTTGTCAAGAAAACCCGCACGTTTTAAAAACCAGAAGGCTAAATGCAAAGTTTACAGGAGTCCACTACGCTTTATCCTGAGCTCGTGGAAACAGTCCATACTCTCACAGCTCATATAGTTACAGTTAAAGATGTTAAAATTATTTTCTCCCGTCTATGTTAAGGTTCCCAATTGGCCTCTTCCCTTCACTGCGCACTTCTTGCAATCCTGTGTTTGCTACACGTCCGGCCAATCTCGCACTCCGTTATGTAATCGCCCTAACACCATTTGCTGATGATGTACTTAGCCTCTCAACAAACAAAAATATCTTAGCGCGGTTATATCAACTTATCCTCAAAAGCATCTAAATGAATCCGCATTAGGTATTTCAGCTGTAAGAACTGGCAAATACTGCGGGTGCGAATTGTTCTTTAGTTCATGTCAAACTGACCAAGGATATGTGTAAAGTTGTTCTTAAGTGTTACTCGTCTGGGAATTACTTATTACAATGCCACTGTAAACTTGTATGGACAATACGACGCGACTTGCTGACTTGTTTTGAGTGCAAGCCAGGTGGCCAACTGGTTAACCGTTGGCGTTCATCGTGAATGACAATGAAGGCCACGCAGAACTGTTGGACGACGCGGGAGTTTTGACGTAGTTGTCCCCTCAGCTTTACGTCTGAATGCAACGTAATCCGCTTACGTGTGTAACTTCAGGCCTAACATCGTGGGAAGCGTAGGTAGCTGCCTGAGATGGCTGTACTGGAACCTGGAACACACTGCAGACATGACGGATATACTGCAGTGTGGTACACATAACGTGCACTGTGAATCTGCATTCCTCTCAGTACTTGTGCAACATTCACTGCAGATATGAATATGTTTATGCGGTTCTTCCTTCTTAACCATTTGTGCTGAATTCAAGATGCGGAAGTAAACTGTGGAAAGCAAAACCGTTGTAAAAGAAGAGAAAGGAGGAAAAAGACGAAGAAGAAGAAGAAGAAGAAGAGAAGGAATGATAGTTTTATTTAACAAACTGTCAATTGTGGATTCGGGTTGCTCTCGGGTGTGATACTGTGGTGCTGGATCAATGGTTCGCGACGTTTCGAAAGGACCACTACCAACGAAACAGCGTCACATCTCAGTATCCTCAACTACGGCGCTGCGGAAACCTCATACAACGACGCTGTCAACTGCTATGATTTATACAGCGTCGGTGGTAGATGAATCAAATATCATTATGAAATGATGCTTAGAGGGGAAACCCGTCCCAGTGACAATCTGTCCGCCACAAAAACCACATGGAAAGGTTCAGTGTCGAACCCGAGCCTACGTGGTGAAAGGCCGGCGACCAACCGCCTGATGCATGGCACGGTCACAGACATTGCTTTTCCCTGTGCTTGATTTAAGCGCCACAACATGAAGTCGTACTGCGGGGTGGAGCATTATATGGAGGTGAGAGGTCAGCTTCACGTCCAGGCTGTTTTACCCCCCGGGATAAACAGTCCACGATACCCATGGGACAAGAGACTGGGCGTACCCCAATATCGGTCTGAATACTGTGGACAAGAGAAATATCCACTTCCCCCACTACGGGAAATCTAAGCCTGATTCCCGAGACGTCCATCTGCTGGCCTCGATCACTAAACCGACTGAGGAGCAGAAATCCTGAAGACATACAACGCGTTTCTCACATCATCATGTCCCTCATACGGCCAGTCAAAGGAAGTTTTCCACCGTAGTTCATCCAGAAGTTCAGAACGACTTTGTAAAACCACGGTTTGGCCACTAATGGTTTTGCACCAATATAAAAACAGATTTCAGTTACTACAACAAAGCAATGCACTTCATAAACTACAATTCATAACATGTATTAAACTCCTACATGCTTAGGCACCGGGGTACCGTCTTCATGTACTTTTTCAACAAAACAATATGGGCCCAGAATGTTTCCCGTGTGGGAATATTCACAATGTCAAAATTCTAAAAGAATATAAAAGGCTGATAAACATTTGGATTGCAGTACTGTCATATTAAAATTTTACGATAGTAAGCAGTTCCAAGTGTAAGACCATAGTTACTTATGATCTGTAAGCAGATCGCACACAGGCATCCGTCTCGTTCTTATGTCATGACGCATATCACATGCCACATGCCGAGACGTTCCATGCCAACAGACAGACACAACGAAGCTAACAGTCGCTCTTCTCAACCTTGCGAACACGCCTAAAAAATTTAAACGAACGCAATTTGTAAAAGACATGCAGACAACAGCAATATCGTCTCGAAGTTGTAAATTAAAAAAAAAAAAATCCCACGTCTCTTGTAAACCTCAACAAAACATTCACCAGAGCATAGAAGTAACTGTACCTCATGTGGCTTGCCTTGCTTTATGCACGACTTAACAAATACTGTGGGATTAGCCGCTGCATCGATGAATGAAGACCACGCACTTTCTAATTTCCACTTCACCTTGGAAGCGCTGAATGAGATTCCATTTTTGGTTCGAACATGCGTAAACTCTTTACATGCGGACACTAATTTGAATTCTGGCCTTCAAAGAGGTCACCTGGTTGTGAGTTACGGAGGTTGAGATCAATGTCAGTCAGCATAACGATGTCTGCCCGCTATTAAATAACATCCGTGGGGTCCTGGACGACAAACACCATCGCAACGGGAAATTGCAGCATCTGCGAGAATCCTAATTAGGCGTACATTCGGGTTGGAATTATTATATGCGAAGACATTACTTTATCTGACAACTGTCACTAATCACTTGCCGCCCGTTCGCTGAACTCGTTAAGCCAGCAGAATTTAGACGTACAGTGAAAAGCGTGTCTACACGACGACCCTTCGTAGCTTTGTTGTCCCGACGCGCTCAGTCTGGTAGGTGATCCTCTTTCGGGAAACAGGTGTGGCTCACCGAATCACATATAGTTTTAATTATTTCTTTTTTTACTTGTTTTATTTACTCAATTTATTCTTCATATAAAATAATGGAGCGCTATATCCAGTAAAACAACTAGATCATTTCTAACAAACTGACACAGTCACTTCTCTGTACTCCCACTTACACCACACTCGTACGCGACTGAATTCGCACTGGATTGCTAGCGTCCGTTGTCCGCTGCTAACGTTTTCTCATTTAAATCTCTCCCCTCCTACCTATCACCAACAGTCCTGAATGTACGTTGACAGATTAACTTACAGCGCATGCAATGAACCGTCCGTAACTGACGCCAGCAATTCTAAGAAACAACTATACTAAAAATGATCGGCTACACGTGTTTGTCAGATGCGTCACGTGTCGTCAAGCCGCAGCAAACCGCCGCGGAATCCATTTTAAATAAGGCGAAAGAAAACCTAAAACTTCAGTACACTGCACCACAACACGTGGACCACGACTCATGGCAAAACTGGATTAGCGGCAAGAGTTGAGTTGGCCGCCATCACTCAAAACTGTCCGACTGAACAGATTATCCGTGTTGTCGCATAAAATAATGTTTCTGTACAAAAGCTAAGCCAATTCGAAAATACTGTTAAGTCACTCTCAGCCGTACTTCTGTAACACTTCTCCACTCTCAGCACTTGAACCCCAATGGCTTCGGCGATTTATAGCAAGAAGATACATTTCACATTTGTATGTGTCGTGACTCTAGTTCGATTCCCGATAGTGTCATTAGAAATTTTCAATGATATAATCCTTCCGGCTGCACCATGACCCTGGGGTCGACTCAACGTCTAACAGAATTGAGTACCAGGAATATTTCCTGAAGGTAAAGGTGGCCAGTGCTTTGGGATAACAACCTTACCACCTTTATGTCCCAACTGTCTTGAAATCTGGAAACCTCAACCTCGTGGAACCGTCGAGGCTAGTCCAGGCCTATACAGGGATTGCTTTACCTTGTCAATACGTCATGAAGAGTAACAAACAAACAAAGACAAATATAATTAAACTTCAACGCATTATGTAACTGCAGCGTAACTCCCGAGAGTCTGTCTTGGGGCGTCGGTGTTGAGGATACCAAGAGACGGTGGAATGACCAATTCTGAATTCAGTAAACGGCGGCTTTGATACCAGATCTTAATAAGCATTCGTGCTAAGGCGACAGTCCATAAATTCAGAATATCACGACTTTATCTCTCTCAAAGATCTACTGGAATGGGGAAGGTGGAGGAAAGAAAAAGCAAACGAAAACATAACTACACACGAAATACTAATATTCCATGACGAAATAATTACCACTTGGCGGAATTAAATGAGCAGGCGTTTTACAGTCTCTCAATAATAAAAATGATAATTTATGACGTTTGAAATCGAGAAAACGAACGTGACCATTCAACTTGCATTCACCACAGCGATCTGGATAGACGATGAAGCTGTTGTAAATAACACACAATGAAATGGAAAATGATATGAAATACAGATTTCATCTAATACTTGAAGTTTACGAAGCCGGTCTCTAATAAGCTTTAAATACTTTCTCGACTTACAACGCCTTTAAAAGACCCACGCCATTATTTTTATGTTATTTCTTATTACTTTTATTACGCCATATTAGGCAATATTACGCTCAGCACAGACGTTGCCTACTCCGTGTTCATTCTTTCCGTATCTGAACGCTCAGCGTCGGATATGACGACGACACATCAAGTAACACCACTGGCAAAGGTCAGTCACTGGACACAACCCTGAGCTAGTTTGAGCCACCTCCCATCCTCCCAAATTATGCCCTATGAAATCCACCGTTCAGCTATCACACCACCTCTTTCATGGCCTTCCATGTGGACGAATATATTCTGGAAATGCTACTATATTCTCAGGTCAAAAATCTGAATAACCCCGCCTTCTTCTAGTAACACTAAATTCGTCAGCCCTTTTATTCGAGAATAAACCGTAGTCTCTTATATAGAACAGAACGTGGACTGCAAGTTTTATTTTACATGAATTCAATGCATATGTTACGTATAAACTGCAAGTGTCTGAAAGCAACGTGCATAGAAAAAAAACATCTGAGGCTTCGGAATAAGTCTGTATAATTACCCGCCTTCGTTGACTTCGTCGGACCTGTGGAGCACAAAACCGATCTTTAACAGCTGCAGCTCTATTGGCCATTGTGAAGCAAAGTGTGCTTGACAAAGACTGGAAAACATAACTAAAGAATAAATTTCTCAGAACAGTACATCTCACGTTTATTAGATTACTAAGAAATCTGACATGCGGTGGTGCAGTTGGTTGAGGCACTGCGCTACAAACCGGAAGGTCGCGAGTCGGATTTCCGATGGTGCCACTGCAATTTTTCATTGACATAACCCTATCAGCCGTACTATGGCCCTGGGATCGACTCAGCCTCTAACAGATTTGAGTACCAGTAATGTTTCCTGGGGGTAAAGGCGGCCGGTGAGTAGGGTTGACAACCTTACCACCTTCATGTGCCGACTCTCTGAAAATCTGGGAGCCTTAACCTCCTGGAACCGTCAGGGCCTCTCAGTGGCGTACCCAGGAATTTTGTTCGGGGGGGGG
>Ga0131853_10015120_pt1 | contig 14121 bp, 11 predicted proteins | sample TergutLab28metaG_FD_92764 | JGI IMG/M metagenome (GOLD analysis project Ga0131853, IMG submission 92764) | Labiotermes labralis P1 segment gut microbial communities from Petit-Saut dam, French Guiana - Lab288 P1 (version 2) (version 2) | ecosystem: Host-associated > Arthropoda: Insects >... | reverse complement strand
TCCCCACCCAGCAAAAAAATTCCCCCCCCCCCTCGAAAACCTAAAATTCCTTCAATTGTCCCCACCATTTTACAATTTTTCCCCCCCCCCCCCCAACCTACTTCCTTAAGATCCACTTTAATACTATCCTATCATCTATGCTGACACTTCCCAAGCAGTCTCTTTCCTTCTGGTGCCCCCCTCAAAATCCTGTAAGCATTGGCCTTTTCCTCCAAACATGCCACATGCCCCACCCAACCCCAATCTCATCCTCCTCAATTTGATCACCTGAATAATACTTGTTAAGGAATATAGCTGAGTCCATTAAGGAAAACTCCAGAATATGGTTTTTGCAAAGTCGTAACTATCTGCCCCATCACAGTACCTCCAAATCTTATTGCAAACCATTTCATGTCCCACTGTGTTAAATGCATTATTTATGAAGCTGTCCATTGCTATTATATAGCACAGGTGACAGATGAATAAGTGACACATAGTGTTTGTTAAATGACAGTGACAGGGGAAAACTTAAGGCCTCAGAGAAAACCCTATCCCAGTGACCCTATGTCCACTATAAATCCTGCATGCACTTGCCTGGGATTGATTCTGGGTCTCTGTGGTGAGAGGCCAAACACTAACCACTCAGTCATGGTACAGACCTTCAGGTCTAGCTACTGATAAATGTATGGGTCATGCTATCTTATCGCACATAGTGATTAGGCCTTCTGACAAATTCTCTCATCGAAATGAACTCCAAAATAAGCCTACAGCTATGCAGACTGCAGTTCACGTAAATAACATTCAAAGACTCAACCTCTACCTGACAGAACACAGTGCAACTCCATTACAACACCAGCTGGTCAATGCTGTTTAAAGAATATGCACAGTTTATCATAAGAATCTTGTGCAGTACCGGAAGTATCATGTGTAAGCAAAACACAGGTGGTACACAGAGTTACAATCGATTTAATGAGCCTGTCACATGATGGGCAGCCATAATATTCCCATGCACCCCACAGCAGCCTCCTCTTGGTTCATTGTCATGTCATGCACCTCCAGTGATTAAGTCAGGTCACTGCTCCATAGGCAGCTATTTCCTTGAGGTGTATGTGTCAGCAAATTTACACTAGTAGCAGGGCAAAGAAAAGGGATGACTTGGCACACTGAGGCAGCTGCATGCTTGTTGTTCTTAAGTCATTCTTGCTAGAACAAGAGTGAGGGAGGATACGAGAGACATAAACACTGTGGCCATGTGACATCATTCAGACTGTGGCAGTGTGAGGCGGAAATAGACTTGTGAATGTTACACATAAGTAAGGCTACCAACAACGGCATGTGCTACAACATTTGAGAGTAAGACATGACAGTTAGGCTCCTGGTGATGCTCCTTTGGCTGTCTGCATTCAGAAACAGGTTCTCATGTCGTAAGTAGTGAGCTGGGAAATAGCTAGGATTGATGGGCTAAAAATCTAGTATCTTTCACAATCCAAGGGTCACTTGTAAGTCTTGGTATGATGCTTGTTCATAGGCCAGTGTCTTAATCTAGGCAGAATTCATGTTCAGAGTAAAGGCTCTTTATTTCTGGTATGGTTCATGTTCAGCAAATTATTTTTGTTTTAAAGACAGAAAAAATTCATCAATCATAACCAGGGGGTTTTTATTATTAATATATGGGGGATTTTGAAGACATGTTTCGGTCCAAAGGACTATCTTCAGCTAACACATATATCCAACATTACTATGGATAGACAATGGGTTATGGTAAAGCAGTCCCGTTACAGGCCCGGAGGGGCCCAGAGGGTTCCAGGAAGTTAAGGTTCCCAGATTTCGTGACAACGGCACGGGATGGTGGTAGGTTTTTAGCCTTATGCACTGGCCGCCTTTACCCCCAGGAAATACTCCTGGTACTCATTTCTGTTAGAGACTGAGTCGACCCCAGGGTCATAGTGTGATCGGAAGGATTATATGTCAATGAAAAATCCAATGACACCAGCTGGGATCGAACCAGCATCCTTCCGATTTGTAACACAGCACCTTAACCACTGTGCTACTGCGATCCCCCAATGGGTTATGGATGGTTTATACATAAGTGAGATCACATTTGTACATTTCATCAGTTTTTTTAATAAGAGATAATAGGAGTGTGTAGATGTCATTTTCACTTGTAGATTTTTGGGCAAGTGAATAACAGAATACCTTTTTTTTTTTTTTTTTAAATTTAACTGTTGTAGTCGAGGCAATTTTAGGCAGGTAAATGTGCGGGGGGTAGACTTATGTTTGTCTTCAAATGGAGGTAAGTTAAGGATTCTATATTATATAAGCAGTTTTTAGGTAAAAGTTGTGGTATTCAGACGAAATGCAGGTTGTGAATGATGACTATATTTAGAAGTAAGTTGTGGTTGTGTGTACACTGCTAGTTCTTTATGTATTAAAGTCTGGAGTGAAGAACATAAGTTGCAATGTATATTGAGGTTATGTGTGCAGTGTTGGTTTTATATGTATTAAAGTTTGGGGTGAGGAACATAGGTTACAGTACACATATATCAGTATTTAACCAACTTGATGCACAAAATTTGTTTCACAGTAAGTTTTATTTCATGCTTCTACATGTTTCGAGCACATATGCTCATCAACAGGAGGTCAAATATCCTATAGGTGTGATGATACCAGAGGCTGTGTAATGCAATTTTGACCTCCTGTTGATGAGCACATTTGCTCAAAACATGCAGAGGCATGAAATAAAACTTATTGTGAAACAAATTTTGTGCATCAAGTTGGTTAAATACTGAGATAAATATACTGAGATGCTCGGTCAGCAAAATGTCAAAATAAGTTACAGTGTATATTGAGATTATGTGTGCACTGTTGGTTTTGTATGTTACAGGCTTCGAAGTATAGAACCTGATCAGTTGAGAAAACTGTGAGTGGAGTGGGGTTGATGGATAAACTGTGTAGTTTGCCGCAAAATGTATGTGCAAAATGCTCAGTATCAATAACTATAACATGAAATAACGTAGTGTAAATGCAATCATACTCATACTTTTATTTATGATTCTCACATATTGCTCCTAACTTTATGTACCATCCTAAAGTTTAAACATAGTATAAAAATGCACTAAAACATGGACAAGTTTCAATCAGTTCCCACAGATGGACAGACGGACATTTACAGCAATGGTACGGCACCTGGGCTTGGAGATTGGTGGTACGCCTCATCAAACATTATTCACATGCTCAAATTGATGATGATGAAATGGGTGGGACATGTGGCATGTATAGGAATGAACAGAAATTAATACAGGGTTGTGGTGGGGAAACTTGACAGGAAGACCTAAGTGCAGATGGGAGGATAGCAAGATGAATCCTCAAGGAACATGATGGAAGAGCATGGACTGGCTTCATATGGCTCAGGATAGGAAGTATGTGCAATAAGCTCCCACGGACACAGTAGTGAACCACAGAGCTCCATCAAATACAGAAGATTTAACTAAATGAAGAACTGCTAACTTCTCCAGAAGGACTCTCTTCCACAGAGTTACTCAGTATGGCACTTATTATCCTCCACAGGGAAAATCCATTACTTCACTTCAAGCTCTTCATTTTACTGTAATTTATTAATAAGAGTACAAACAAATTTTGGCACTCACTAACCTTCCAGGTGTGAAGTGCCAACAAATGTTGTGACACCCATTTGGTACCATTTGTTAATCATCTGTCAATTTGGTACATTTGTTAATCATCCATCAGTTTGGTACTATTTGTTAATCATCTGTCAGTTTGGTACCATTTGTTAACCATCCGTCAATTTGGTACCATTTTATTAATCATCTGTCAATTTGGTACCATTTGTTAATAATCTGTCAGTTTGGTACCATTTGTTAATCATCCGTCAGTTTGGTACCATTTGTTAATTATCCGTCAATTTGGTACCATTTGTTAATCATCTGTCAATATCAGTACTTCGATCACTCAAGTCTTAGTTCCTTTGGAACTGCACTTGAACCACCAAGCAGCAACACCACGGGGGAAGTTTGGTTGGTTAGGCCATCCTGAGTCAACCTGCATGAATGAAATTATGTATTTAATTCTCTGTACCTTGCAAATGTTTGACCATACAACAGGAAACCAGGTGTGACACATGAAAACACTTAATCCAGTTACAAAATGCATGAAAATATGATGGGAAAAATGGCATAATTGGAGGCTGTCAGAGCAGTGTGCTGAAGATCCAAGTCTTCAGGAAAGTCATGCTGTCAATAAGTGTGGTCTGTGAGGTTTCAAAGGATTGTACAGACTTCATCCTCAGTGTCAAGTAGTTCAAGTCCACTCTCTGCAAACTGCTTCATACTGAAGAAGGCACTATGGTTCTTGGAAACATGAATGAACTATTCATTCAGAAACAGAACATAACATCACAGTAGGCCTGCATCTTAATGAAGAGAAGATGCAGGGATCATGGTCCCTTGCAAGACAAAGGATCTGTGGACACATTAATAAAATGGATGTGACGTGGACTGATCTGGCTCAAGATCATGTCCAATGAAACACTTCAATACCATCAGTGTTGAGAACCTTACAATTAAAAAAAAAAATTTTATTTGTTGTTTTTTACAGGTATGCAACTTAGTCTCTGCCCCAGAGGGAAGTACGATGATGAAAATACTTGGATCAAAGAGACAGAACATAGTAAGGTGACCAAACAATGTGAAGTTTCTTCACATCATGCACTGTTTATCAAATATCATTAGGGAAACAAATAAATAAAAATCAGATGAGAAAGACATGAAGACTGAATGAAAGAGATGTGAAATGCATATAAAATGTTAGTAACAAAACCTGAAAAAATATCTACTTGGAAGACCTAAGCACAGATGTGAATACATCAAAATGTATCTTAAACAAATAGGATGTGTGACAGTGGACAGGATTCAACTGATCACACCGAGCAGCAAGAAATTGCTCAAGAAGGACTTGGTCAAATGAATCTTACAACTCTTTCACATACTTTTGAGAAAACATCAGTCTTACCAACTTAGTTTTGCAGTTGAAACGATAATAAATGCCATTACAGAAGAAGTAAATGTAGCCACTGCGCACATACAGTACATCATCCAAATAACCAGCGATGTTGCCCCACTCATTCATAGGTAGACTTCCGTTGACACTTGAGGGCTGACGTGAATCATATATCCAGTACGTGTCGTCTGCAAACACACACACAGAACACAGCCGTACTCAGTATGAACACTGTATGGGTATGAAACATTATTTACCACTCTGATGAGAGATTAGAAAATGTGTGTGCAGCCTAACAGTTCTGAGTCTTGAACAAACTTACCTTTAAAGAAATAGAACACAGAACTAGAGAACCATGTCGCAGCATTTAGGTCACTTGGAATACCAGGCCAGCCTTCAGAAATGAGTTTTGGGTATCCTGGATGTAGGCGTGTGTAAGTGTAAACCCAATACTTAGGACCCTTGAAGAAATAAGTAGTACCAGAAGTAGTAGAAAATGCTGCATCCACGTCACCAGGCAGTTCTGCCCACCGGTGACTGATCAGCAGTGGGTAACCATTTACAAATCCATCTGGACCCAGCTTCCAGTAGTATTTTCCTACAACACAAGAAATATGACAATTTATAGAAGACTATTTTTCCATTTTGTGTCCAAGGAGTCTGTGAATTCAGTCCAAACGCCAGAGACCAGAAGCACCCTTTGACTTGTAATTCGAAAGCATGTGGTTTGAGACTTTGCTACTGCATCAACAATATTGATACATACTCCATGTGAGTTAAGAGCGCCACAAAAATATACATGGCAGCCAGGAGAGCTTAGTTGGCATGCTGTATAATGCTAAAGGCTGGACAATCCTGAGCATGAGCTTTGTCTATTGTCCAAAATATCTGGACCGGCTCTGGGACCCACCCACCCTCCTATTAAACAGACACTGGAGGTTTTGTCCCTACATGGGATTTAAAATCTCCTGCACATGAACCTCACCACTCACCTGCAACTAGTACCAAGGTTAAGAACAAGTGGCACTAAACCTCTAATACCCCCTCATATGATACGAACAGGACCAACTTTACCTTTGTACAGTGATACCATGGCTAACGAAGATAATTCGTTCCGGAATCACATTCATTAGCTGAAATCTTCATTAGCCGAAACACACATACAGACGGAAAAGATAAGCTCCTGGAACGGCCCGACCGCTCATGTTTGCTGCTTTATGTTAGCACATGCATCCACTAAAACATTTGTTAGCTGAATCCATATTCGTTAACCGAGTCCGAAAAACAGCAAAAAAATCTTCATTAGTCGAAAAATTCATTAGCAGGGTCATTCATTAGCCGAGGTATCACTGTATACAGATATACATAACAAAGGCAAGACCTGGACAGAGTACCATGAGATGCCGAACCAGTTAAAGTGAAATTATACCAACGCTACGTCCTGAGAGCTGTCAAAGATGAAGCCTTATAATATCAGCAATGTGGTGTTATGATTACAAAACCGAGCAGTCTGGTACCAACGTTTTGGAGTGACAAACTGCTTCCATCTTCATGGTACAAGTCCATGGAGTTGTGAGAGTACCTACTCTTTCCTATACTTCAAGACACTTGAGTCACACTCTTCATGAGTCACACCCTTGGTGTGAGTCACAGACACCCATGTTGCCATGGCTGTTACTGTTGTCTTGTTCACTATAAACTATGCAATGAGGCAGAAGCAGCAGTTGAGTATTGGGCAATTTATAAAACACAAGAAAACCAAATGGCAGCTCTCTGACAGATCAGATTAACACTTGGTTTTTCTTTAAGAATATAGGAGTGGCCAGTAAAAGGAGGCCATGGGATGGCAAGTATTACAGCAGCCCACCATATGATGGATACTTGGCTAGTTACACAGAAGTTGGGAGAAATAAGATTTCAAATGGCATACCTGGTGACAGTACAGACTTAAACAACATGTTTTTACTATCAAAATATCATACTGTCATATAATACATGTATAAATGCCATTTAATTCATGTCCAGAGAATGTATGACCGACTCTGTGCAAATATCAATAAAACTTACTAAAGCCTAACAGCTCAACACCAAACACCGAATTTCACCAAAATCAGAGAATGTGGAAAGTAAGGACAGAAACTAACTGAGGCCCTTCAGTAAAATATGGCTTTTATTGTGCCCATTTTTCCTACTAAAAAATTTTCCCAGTTTTCATGGATATCTCACACACGGACTTCTCCAAATCAGAAAAATTGTGGAAAATATGGTCAAAATTGCCTTTCGATCTTTACATAATGCAAGGCTTTCAGTGCACCGATCTTCATGTAATTCATAACTGCCCAATGGAATTACCCTGTGTGGAGACTTCCTGCACCAAATTTCACCCAAATCAGTCAAGAAACACAAAACATAAAGCAATCCCATTACAGGCCTGGACAGGCCCTAAGGGTTCCAGGAGGTTGAGGCTCCCAGATTTCAAGACATTTGGTACATGAAGGTGGTAAGGTTGTCAGCCCTATGCACCGGCCACCTTTACCCCCCAGGAAATATGCCTGGTACTCAATGCTGTTAGAAGATGAGTCAACCCCAGAGCCATGGTATGGACAGAAGGATTATGGCAATGAAAAATTCCAATGACACCATCGGGAATTGAACCCATGACCTTCCAGCTTGTAATGCAATGCCTCAACTAACTGTGCCACCATGAAGAAATACATAATGTGTGGTTGAAAGCTCATTCACACCTTTAAGTAAAAGTATGATTCACCCAGTCATGTTTTGCAAACTTACACCTTCTCAACAGCCTTTGTAAAGTATGCCTACACCAAATTTTATGAAAATCTGGTAAATGGTTTAGTTGCTGACGCTAGGTCAGAGAAAGATGGGTGGACAGACAGACAGACACAGTCTCCAAACAGGGCATTCCTTTTTTTTACTGCATAAAACTGAAAGATTGGAGAAGCCAGTAAGACAATGACAGGGGCCAGATAGGCTAATGAGAATATGTGAATATGAACATGATAGGTGGAGGTGACAGGACAAGCAACAGCATACACCTCTGCTGCCTTGAAATGTCCAGCCCTATAATCATTCCATATTCACAGACATATATATATATATATGTTTTCTTACCTTTCAGCACATAGAATATTCCATTTGGGTTTTCAAAGATGGCATCAAATGAAGAATCTAAACACAGGTCAGGAGGGTGGTGTCTTCTATGGCCATACAAATCCTGAAACAGGAACTTGCTCAGAGGTTTGTACCGAACTCCGTGAACGGCAACAACAAGAAAGTTCCAGGACTGTTGCCATCATGCAAGTACAGTTTGGCATGTAAACAAATTGTAGCCAGTTTCTGTCAGCTCATGCTATGACTGCCAGGGATTAGCAGCAAGGCAGACTGAGCTGAGCTAAAAAGGGTTCATCCCTCATCCCCCTCTTCCATGGAAATTTGTTTTTCCTTGTCATCAAGGAGCTGCGAAATAACATCAGGTTCTATTTACACATTCACAAAATCAACCACAGAAACACATAAAATGCTTGAACTGTTTATGGAAACAAAGGAATAGGCACAAGTGGTGGCTCTGGAGAACATATGGTACAAACAACAGGTACCATGCAATGCAGCAAACTTATGTAGCAGCCTCTCAAGAAGGCCTCTGCTCCATGGACTTAGGCAGTTGATTAGTTACTTACATTGTTAACACCATGTTTACCTGCACTTTCTCAATGTCATCAAAATGCATAATAAAATTAGGTTCATATCCCCTGTTGAACATTGGCTGCATGACGGAGCCTCGCACAATAGAATGGTCCAGTCCCAGTGCATGTCCCAACTCATGTAATGCCACCAGAAACAGATTCCGGCCTGTGAACACGCAACAAGCACTGTATCAGGCAAACTACATAATAAGTCACTATATCTCTCTGAACACTGCAGTAATGACCAGCAGTCAGCAAGTCAATGGCACCATGGCACAGCAATGATCAGCACTACGAACCGTCAGTACATCAATGGCACCTCAACACAGCCAGCCACTGCGTCATTTCTCCCTTCACATTATAAAAACTTACATAGTTGAGGCAAAAGTGTTAAATAAACCATAGATATAGCGATCAGTTACATACTATTCTAATATCTGCAGTTTATTCTTTACTGGCATGCCAGTGAAGAAGAGTTGCAAAGAATACTTCCGAATTTTCCCAGCATCTCACCAATGGCACTGTCATGTGGTACTGGTCTGAGCACAAAGGAATTGTTTGCACATATTCTACCTGCAGCCAAGCAATGACACTAAGTTGGGTCTTCAGGAACATTTGCAAAACTACAAAAAGCCACATCAGCTTCATGACGTCTATCTGCATGCAACAAGTCAGCTGCCACTGGACAAATTTTCACAAAATTTGATATTTGAGGATTTTTGAAAATCTGTCATAAAAATTTAAATTTAATTAAAAACTGACAACAATGACACATACTGTACATACAGAACTGCATAACTTGACAACAATGCAGATGGAACCCACTGTTGCATTTCCATGGCAACAATGAACACTTCTATATTGCTGACAGCTATATCTGCACAACAATAAGGGAATACACTCTTATGTTTGTGGCAACAATGGTTACACAAGCGCACCACAATGTAACACTGTACATACCTTGCCTATCTTGTTACCATATCCTGGCAACAGTGCTTGTTTTGTGTTTCTCCATGTCACAGTAATTACAATAATTTGAGTTTTTCACCATGTGGTTTGCATTCTTCACACATCCTTGCAATGACATTGGTTTGGAATTTCCCCATTATCTTTGCAGCAGCACCAGCTTTGACTTTTCACACACCCTAACAATGGCAATATATTGGGTTTGCCACATGACTTTCCACATATACTAGCAGTATCACTAGTTTGGAACTTCCCCACACCTAATACAGGGCATATGTTTGGATATTTGGTATGATTTGTCAAACATCCTGCCAATGGCACTGCTCTGGGTTTCCTCTGAACTGCATAAAATACAGGGGAAAGAAACTGAGACTCAAATCCATGCAGGCAACAGCACAATTCATGCTTATTCTACTCTGCCCTTAATTCAAGTAACAAGACTCTCAGAAGCTTGGACTATATAGCACTGACACAGCATAGTTAGCAAATAATGAATATAAAGTATGTGGAACTTAGGATCTAGGCAAAGGTACTAGAACCTCAGTCACAACAGTCACTGTATTGACTGAGATTTAAACCTAAGACTTCCCAAAAATAAAGCAGTAGTGCCAAACTGGATCCACAACATTTGGATTTGTGTGGCAGAACAGAGTTTTTAAATAAACCAAGCAACACTTAAATTCTCCATGACTGTTAACCCAAATATGAAGCTATCTTTTGATTATAAAACACTGTAACACCTCTTTCTTCTATAAAAACCCCTGAACAGGTTAGCTGAACAGTAAGTTAAATACAAAAAGTAAAGTCTTTGAGCTTTTGGTGGCATATGAGAAAATCTTACACTGATACATTCTGCTGTGTGTAATGTGTCCACATGCTGAACCAAAACTTGACTGACCAGCTGAACAACCAACTCACTGCCTGACCAAAGAGCAAACCAAACAATCAACCAACCAATTACATGCAGTACAGTCCTTCTTGTGAACTTAACAGTTCCTCTGCTAGTCAAGAAATTCCCCACATTTTATGGAAGCAGGAGGTTCAGTACCATGCTCACAACAACCCATCACTGTCCCCACTCTCAGCCAGACAACTCCAGTCTGGTCCTCCCATCCTACTTCCCAAACAACCTGTCCACATCTGAGACCCTTTATCACATTTTGTAGCATGTTCATTTTATACAGTGAGGATCTGTCAGCCATTTGCCCAACATCCAAGCTCGACAGCCACCCTCTGTTGACTGCTTATTAAATAAACACACAGTTATGATGTGTATATGAAGCCTGTCACCTCCATCCACAAGCCAAAGATGTGTCATGCTGTGGTGAAACACCAAAACACACAGCACATGAAATATACAAAATAATATTTCTGTTCATAGAAAAAAGTTGCATTGACTGAATGTACAATATATACCTAAACCATACAGGGTATCTGGAAAGTAATGCCTCCATGTTTGTATCTTTCTTCCCAGCTGAAATGAAACAAAAAACATACCATAGCCCAGAACTGGTACTTTGTTTCTATATCTCATTTCTCCATGTAGGCTCCCTTCCATTCAACACATTGCCAGCATTGAACAAGTTTTTGAACCTGTCACTGCAGAAATCTTAGGCTGTTCTTAAAACCATTTTCTTGGAGAAGTTTGAATGTCTTCATCATGTGTGAAATGAATTCGTCTGCGACGTTTCTTGAGAGCTGCAAACAACCAAAACACAGAAGGGGCCACATCCAGACTACAGGTAGGGTGTGGAACAAACTTCTGTATTGTTGCTGTAGTGGCAGCACTACTGTGAGGTCTGGAGTAACTCAGTGCTGCAAGGATCTCCCTGACACCAGCTAAACTAATGATTAACTCTTCTGCTACAACTCTCTAAGAAATTCATCGATTTACTTGAATAAATTCGTTGACTTTTGCCTGTTCACATTGTGAGTTGTGATGACAGGAATGCCACACAGTGGCAGGCCTTTCAGGCCTAAATTTACACCAAAACATCTTAATTTCATCACCCAACAATGCACAGTACTTATGTTCACAATATCTTCACCATAAACAGCCAGTAAATGCCCATGAATTCCAAAGGCAGCTTCATTTTCATGCATAAATAATTCAGTAACTGCTAGTTGTTTGATGTTCGATACAGCTGAAAACAAGTCATCCATTCTGAACCAAATAAAATACAACTCACTATGTTTACCAAGTCACATCCTATGGTAAACTGAAGCTGAAGAAACAATGAATAAGTTGGGACAAATTCTCCTTCAGAGTCACACTGCTTGCGCAAGATACCTTCAGAGTCATTACTTTCCAAATGCACCTCATAATTAGGTGGAACATTTCACTAAAACAGACTGTGAAACAGAGGAACTGAATCTCACAAAATCATAATAAAATGCTACCATGCACTGACATTACAAAGGTGATAACTGTTCACATGGTGCTGATCTGGGTTATGACAGTACATAATCTGTCAGGCGGACACCAATGTTTACCATGGAGATGGCAGCAGTATGTTCCTCCGAAACAAATCAGAGCACACAGCATCATAATCCAGAAGATACAGGTTCAGGGGTTCTGGGTTGTGTGTTGTGTTGTTAGGTGAATGCTTCTCGATGTTTCACAGGAACACAGTTCTGGTGTTCTGCATTGTGTGCTGTGTTGTTAAGTGAGTGCTTCTAGATGTTCATACATCTCCTAGGGTCAAGTGGCCAAAGAAGAGTGGACTGCATCTTCTTGGTCTACTTGATCCCGGAAGATGAAGTCACTATATTGCTTTGAAACACAGGAAACCACTCACCCAGCAACACAGTATCACATCCCACAAAATCAGAACCCTCAGCAGACTGTTGTGAGAACCTCAAACGTTGTAACCAAGAATATCACAGCATGAATCTTCAAGAATGACTAAAGCTCAAATATTACACATTATTTAACAGTGATTTTCATACCATAGTCACGTCTAATAGTCCAGGGTTCGTCATCATCAAAATGCACCATCCCATGTAGTAAACTGGCATGACCTAGAATCATTCCTGGGCCATCGAAAGGATATCCATCTCCATGCTCCCATGTGAAGAATGAAATATTAATATCTGCTTTCCCTGAGACCTGTCTGAACACTAGATCTGTAACATTTGCCCAAGCTGCAAATGCCAGTGCTATTTCTTCATCAACAGCTGCTGGTACGAGAGATGAGTTCTGCGAATAGTGGTGTACGCTGAACGTCAGATCACGTTTTAGCCATGGTCCACCTATCAAAGAAAACTCAGCTTTAAAACCCAGCAGCAGGTCTGTTCAACACACAGGTATCTGCAGCAGGTCTGTTCAACACACAGGTATCTGCAGCTGGTCTGTTCAACACACAGGTATCTGCAGCTGGTCTGTTCAACACACAGGTATCTGGAGCAGGCATGTTCAACACACAGGTATCTGCAGCAGGCCTGTTCAACACACAGGTATCTGCAGCAGGTCTGTTCAATACACAGGTATCTGCAGCAGGTCTGTTCAACACACAGGTATCTGCAGCAGGTCTGTTCAACACACAGGTATCTGCAGCAGGTCTGTTCAATACACAGGTATCTGCAGCAGGTCTGTTCAACACACAGGTATCTGCAGCACAACTATTTGTATGTGTTGCCTAATCTTAACATTCATTGCTGTGAGAACCTCAAATGTGAAGTGCATTAAAATTCACCTTTCAACCAACCATCACTTCCATAATCTTATACTTACAACAAAACACTGTGTAATAAATCAAGTACTACAAGAAGTCAAGTTTGTCAGGAAAGTTTGGAAGAAGTTGGTGTGACACACTCACCTAAGAATGTATATCTCTGTCTACGAGTGTGCAGGTCATCGGAAGACAACATGTCCTTCATCCCACAGCGAGGCATATGCATGGCTTTTTCTGTGGCATCATCCATTTTCCCTGTGGATTATTTCACTTCAGTATTCTAAGTGGCATAAAATGGACATTAGTGCACTGACAAGGGTTAAGTAAGATTAGTAACAGTCATGACAACTATGAGGTATGGAGAAATGAATATTTGTGGCTTTTTACAGTTTGGGAGTCAGGATAGCTTAGTCACTATAGTAGCCAGCTACAGGCCAGAAGATCTGCGGTTCGATTCCTGGCAAGGGTAAGCGAATCTTCCCTTCTACAAAATGGCCAAACTCCTGTTCAATGGCAAGTGGGAGCAAAGCAGCCAGAAAGTGAAATGACCAGTCACTTCCATTAAGTGTTTCAATAATCACACATGGAAGTGCATGTTTGTTAAATGCATTCTGAACTTCAGTCATTACTTACTTACTTACTTACTTACTTACTCCATAGTGCAGAGTCCTTCTTGAGAAGCTAACTGGTTTGCAGCTAGTCAAGAAATTCCCCACATTTCATGGAACCCGAAGGTTCATTACCGCACTCACAAGCGTCCGCCACCTGTCCCTATCCTGGGC
>Ga0131853_10015118_pt1 | contig 14122 bp, 8 predicted proteins | sample TergutLab28metaG_FD_92764 | JGI IMG/M metagenome (GOLD analysis project Ga0131853, IMG submission 92764) | Labiotermes labralis P1 segment gut microbial communities from Petit-Saut dam, French Guiana - Lab288 P1 (version 2) (version 2) | ecosystem: Host-associated > Arthropoda: Insects >... | reverse complement strand
TAATCGTTACCTTCTATTCCGAGATTCAAACGGTCATAACTCCGTAACCGTCCAAAATCGGACACATGTTTATATGAACTTTTTTGATCACAAAGACCTAGGAAATCACCTACTGCAGTTATGGCCTAAAGTCGTGAAACACCCTGTATATATATTTTTTGTGGCGCTATATCCCAACTCCGGACCAGGCCACATCTGTTGAGGTTTCTAGATCACACACCCGGTAGGGCTCCTATGAACGGGTGATTAGTTCGTTGCAGAGGTCGCTACCTACACAACACACAAGAAACACGACAAACATCCATGCCCTTAGCAGGATTCGAACCCGCGATCCCAGCGATTGAGATGCTGCAGACCTACTCCTCAGAAGGCACGTATCGGCCATTTATATAATTATTGTATTGAATTTATGCGCTTAACTTACTTAATTCTTTTCTTTAATTACCTAATTAATTAAGTAATGTACTTATTATATTCATTTCATTCAATTAAATTATTTTTACTTATCTAATAAATTTACATAAATTGTTCGTTAGATTCATTTATTTAATTCATTTAATGAATTCATTTGATGCACTTAATTAACTTTTACTGCCGGTCCCAGTGGCCGCGCGATCTAAGGCGTGGGTCTGCGGCCGCTCTCTTGCTGAGATTGTGGGTTCGAATCCCACCGGGGGCATGGATGTCTGTCAGTTGTGAGTGTTGTGTGTTGTCAGGTAGAGGTCTCTGCGACGGGCTGATCACTCGTCCACCAGAGGAGTCCTACCGACTGTGGTGCGTCTTTGAGTGTGATCTGGAAACTTCATGAATGAGGAGGCCCTGGCCCACTGGGGACAGTTGCGCCAAAAAAAATTTACTAGTTAATAACATTAATAATAGCAGAATGAATTACATTAACACACTTCCATATATTTAAGTAAAGTTATAGTTATTATCCATGCAAATGCAATAATTTGTTAATGGAGAGTAATTCATCACTGAATTTTTATCAGTGGCGTATCTAGGGGCCACGAGACATACGGCCGCCCCGATCGGTATTGTGCAGGGGGAGTTAAAATGAATATTTTAAATGAAGAGGAAAGATTTCCTTCATTCGCCCCAGGCGTCAAATACACCTACATACGCCACCGAATCTACGCATGGCGTACCGCGAAATGTCGCATTTGCACACTTAAACTGTAACGTGCATGCCTACAGGCTGCCACAAAGAACAAAAAACATCAACAAAATTACTTACAACGCGTGACAAGAATGATAACAAATCCAACACTGGACTGGAAACAACAAGAAAAAGCATAAGGAGGAAGACCTTCAAAGGAACAGAAACATCAGTTCGTGTGACTGTTCCTGGGGATCGCTGACAGTCCTAACAGGCTTGTGGTCAGTTACGGCGGCGGTGGTGACGATAATAATGATGATGATGACGACGACGACACTCAACTCCCATTTATACCCAAGAAACTATTTCCTTCAAAAATCTCTGGCTAACGTTTTGTCTGAATCTCACAACCCATGCGTGCTGAATGATTTGCTCACCAGTTCAAATATCAAAGCAGTGTCTTCCTTCTCCTCTTCCTGCCTGCATCTTTATCTTTCGGCTGCTTTCTGGTCAATTCTCATCTTCACAGTACGATTCCCACCAGTAATCTTTCCACTGATCCAGCCTAGGCTTTGATAAATACCTTACCCTTGAATTGCGCTTTCACTCATTAAGAAATAGTGTAACTTTCTTCAACAAAGGAGAGAACGCAACACCGACTGAGGCACAGGTGCCACTCACCGCCATTGACTGCTGCCATCTCCCGGTCGTAGTTTAACGGCCGCTCATGATAGCACACAGCAACATTTACATGCCGGTATTGCGCCTAGGCTATGGGCCGGACGATCCGGGGTTCGATTCCGACGTGGACAAGGGACTTTTCTCCAAACAAATTCAGACCGACAATGGAGGATATCCAGCCTACTATTCAACAGGTACCGCATTTTTTTCCCAGGGGGTTCATCGGCCGTGGCAAGAAATTAACCGCTCACCTCCAACTCATTCTGAGGATAAGAATGAGTAGAGCTATAGTTCTCTTTCTCCTGTATGCCTGCCAGCCGCGGACAGGGAGCACCCTACATTGTCTTTACCTGCTAGCTACAGCAATCAGCGAACCACGGCCATAATTGTGCCTAACTGGGCGAAAATTCACCGCTCTGCTTGCACCGCCGTGACTCAACCAAAAGTAACAGGCCTTAATCTTCACAGAAACGTTGGCCAACCCTGCGAACTGTTTAGGATTTCTTTACATTTTACGCTGGAACGCGTATTACGCGGCCTCGGAGAACGATTCTAGCCTGTCTCTATCTGTTCAGCTTACTTGTACTTAGGTTCCAGTAGCGTGTTGTGTCTATTATAAAACGTGATGTTTGCTGTGACCTCCATCAGTCACATCATTATCAGTTGTGGTAAGCGCTAAGCGACCCGGAGAGACAGTCAGGCCACAGCCAGGGCGTCATCTTACCAATCTGGACTTGGCACAAACTTACGCCCTGGATGTGTAACACTCTGTAACTGCTTCTCCCTAGCTTCAAAAAAAACTTCCTCCTTGCTGAGGATATATGCTAATGAGTGTGTGTTCGCTTTAGAGGACGTTTAGGCTCGTGTTTGACGCAGTTTCCTATAATTTGCGCTTACCTCTACAGTTCCTTATACACCAGTGTTTCTAAAATGGTGTTCATGGTTCCGCAAAAAATAGAAGTTCCGCGACAAAATTCAAAATATCTTCAAGAAAATCCGTCCAGTGGGGGGCCGAAAGGAAACATGCGAACAGACAGGCGGACAGACATGACGAAGCTGCAGGAGTGCTGATAAGTCCTTAGCCCGACCAGGAAGGAAACAAGCTAATGTTTCTGTCAGAATGGTGTGAATTTCCTTCGGCGCATTGCCTTGCAAAAAAAAAAAACTTGATGACATCTCGCGTCTCATTGTTGTTGAAATCGCGCGCGTCCCTGACATGCTTCCGAGCTTGTTTCCTTCCTGGTCGGGCTAAGGACTTATCAACACCCCGGTAATTGGCGCTTTTTGCGAGCGTGCGTGCGTGCCTTAATGTGACAATTTAAACATTATTACGGACTTCCTTCATAATAAGTTTCACTGTCATCTAACAATGATTCATTCTTGCAGATATGCTTGAATTGTGGCAATACAGTAATAAATACAATAACCTTATTTTGAAAGTGAGTTTTCTATTTAATGGAACAGCATATTCGCTTTTAAATTTTATGTTTCGTGTATATGAAATGTGGTTTATTCGGCGCGTTCGCATAACGGCGAAACACAAATATTAGGTTCGTAGTGTCTGTCTGTCCGTATGTATGTATGTATATCGGGAATGGGACAACTCGGCTCCTACTGGACGCATTTTTTATTAAATTTGATATTTGAAATTTTTTCGAAAATCTGTCGAGAAAATTTAAGTTTCATTAAAATCTGACAAGAATAACGGGTATTTTACATGGAGACCAATGTACATTTTTGATCATATCTTGCCGAATTCTTCTTAGAATGAGAAATGTTTCAGACAAAAGTTTAGAGGAAATCAAAACACTCTTTTTTATGTTCGATAACTGTTATTTTTTTCGAAAATATGCTATTTATGAGATAATGGGAAAGATGTGATAGAGCCGGACAAACCACAGATGACAATATAATACGGCGCATGCGCATTGCATCCTGGTTACCTAAGGCTTCAGACACACACAGTCACGATACCTGATACTTATTGCTTTTTCTGTGCAACAATTGTTGGACGAAAGCACCTAATATTTACGTTATGAGTACATTGCCTGTCTTGTTAGTAAATGAGTGCAATTAAATGACAAGTCGATCTCATATCCTTGTTCACAATGTATTTATTATTACAATTACTTAATTGTGGTCTAGTTGCTAGGCTTCATATATAACAGCTATAATGGGGATGATACCACAAATTGTTCAGTGCGAAAGGGTTACATGTGGATGGTGTATGCTGGAGAACGTGGCGTATGGAGAATATTTTGTCTAGGAGAGAGGATATCTCAGTCAACACGGTGACCAGGCTACGAGCTGGACCACCGAGCCTTTGCGTTTCGACTCCCGTCAAAGGTATTAAATATTTCTATTCTGAAAGTATCCAGACCGGCCCTGGGGCCCACCCAGCCTCCTATTCAGTGGGTACCGGAGAAATTTCCGACGGGAACAGAGCAGCAGGGTCGTGAAGCTGAACACCCACCTCCACCTAGCACCGTGATTAAAAATGTGTGGAGCTATACCTCCATTCCAATATACCTTCATCGTGTGACCAGAAAAAACTCTGATGCAGAGGAAGCGACAGGAGAATGGGGAACATTCCTTAATAAAGAGCTTCATGAAGTATTGTTAAGTTTATGGAATCCAGCAGCATATAAAAGATGGGAGATGCTTGCACTTCGGGTGGAAAGATTATGTTAAAGCATAACTTGACAGACCTAATTATAGATGGAAGAATAAATTACTTCCAACATGAAGCTCAGGTAAGGAAATAAGTTTATGAGAAAGGGTGAATTAATGTGGCGAGATTTGAGGTTTTGCCATCCTAGTTTCTAACGGTTCAGGTCTTCTGAGACATGACACCGCGCAAATTAGGCAAGTGGCTCCAGACGTCTCGAACAACTTCACTCCTTGATTTTTTAAGTGAAGAGGTTCCCGTCTGCAAACTCTTGGCATTTTCCTCGGGTTTAAAGCGATCAGGTCGTGAAGCTGACCACCCTCCTCTAACTAGTGCCGAGATTACGAATTCGTGGACAAAGTAACGATTCAGCGCCATGTCTCAGAAAACCTAAGTCCCCTTTGTTGTTGTGAACGCGGTAATGAACCTTTAAGAGTCTGAGAATATATCACTAGCAAAGTGACTATTTGCCTCTCAAGGACTCAGCTTCATGGCCTCCGCAGCTGAAACAGCGTCGTCGGTGACATAAAAATGCAGTCATGATTATGTAGTGGTCACACTGACGACAAGAATCAATTCAGTCACTTAACTCGCTGAAGAGTTTCAACTTCTGGTGTTGCAGCAATGCGAAACAAAACACGCAAGCTCATTCGCTTTAAGTGCATAATTACGGGATGTACAAAGTGCTGCTGAGTGCCGGATGTGACCCGAAGGACGTGGTATGACAGTGCCTGCCGTACAGCATGACATTGGTGGGCTGGAGTACCCAGTGCACTGTATTCGACACCAGCCAAACACAAATTTTCCAGACTTCCGCCTCGAAGTAGCTGAGAACTGCGACCTTCTGGATTAGAGGGCTGTTTCTTCGAGGATAAGGAAGACGAGGAACGAAGTTGGCCGGTCACCTTCAACTCCCTCCGAGGTTAATATTGCGTGGAGCCATACCTCCACTTCATACGGTTTTGTGGTCTGGTGACACACGGACAACTTAATATTCCCCTCCAAAATCACGTCGAGTGAAGCCAAAATTGGAGGGTGATCACAGCATTCGTGTTCGTTTTTCGCTCGTTAGACAACGCTGTTATTTCAAAGACTGGAAGCTGCCAGATGATGGAGACAAGTACACGAAGAGGAACTTCAAAATTTGTATCCTTGGACAAAGAATACTAAGAAGATCAAACTTGGATTCATATGACCCAGAAGAGGGGCCGGTGGGGGACTCTTTTGTACCCAGTAGTGAAGCTTTGAGATTCGGGGAAACCCTTGAAGTTCCAAGAGAATGTTTGATTCCGAAAAGAGATACTCGTACTACGCCCCATGAGGTTGGGAAAATATTTGGAATGAATCCGTCGTGACCTACAGGGTCCTTATTTCATTAGACAAATATCCCCCGTAACTTCCTGTCGGTTCGCTTATCATCTGACGCACTATTCCGGACTTTCGCTTCGAGGAAAACAGGGAAACTAGCACACGGTATAGAAGCTGTTGCTGGGCCATCAGGTAAGGCGGAACCCTGCACTGGCCACATCACATCACATAACAAGGCGTTGTTGAGACGTACGTCTGTCCGTCCGTATCAAACAGTTTGCGGCATTGTGTGGTTCTTTTGTTTTTCAACAAACCTGTCCGTTACCACCTGCTTTCTGAGACATCTGCCCCCACCCTGCTCCTTATTAGATAAATCACCTGCTCAGTAATAATATTAATTGAAATAATGGGAAATGGGTAAAGAATATTTTGACCAATCAAATCCTGGGTTAGTTGCACGTGATCCTTTATTATTCTGCGTGGTTCGTGCCCCTGCTGACGGGCCCGACGTTTCCTGTAGCCCCCCCCCCCCACCGCAGCTAGCAGCCCCCCTCTAACCATCAGGTTAGATGGAGTTTGTCGTAGTCGCTGCGGTAGCCACCATCAGTTGTGTGGCAGCCTCAGTGCGAGTGATTTGTTGTTACGGCAGCGAGGAAGAAAGCTGCGGCAGTATCAGTGACTGGTTTCTATTGTTACTTAAAGTGACAGGTGTTCATGGCAGTGCGTGTGTGCGCGTGTGTCCCATAGTCTGCAACCTGTGGAATGCGTGACGCACACAGGAATAATCGAGAGGCGACTGGTAAGTCGAATTAACATTTGTCGTTGTAACACCGACCGTTACATTCATTCCAGATTTGAAGCGCGGTGACTGTGAAGGTTACAGACTGCTGGGATGTGCCTCTGTACGGTATGTTAGATACTTATTACACATGGCATAACATCTCTCAACACACCAATCTTCACTACATTCAAACGTTGTGAAAACAAAATCATTGAATTTATTTTTAAAGCGTTAATTTTCCTTATGATCATTTTTTTATTTTATTTCTCATATTACTACACGCGTTCTACATGACCGGTTCATGTCATCCTCTTTTATTCGCTCTCCTCGTAATACTTCGCGAGGGAGTGCAAATTATGGTCCTTCTTGCGTATTTTTTCCTCCCTCCTGTCACACCCTCCATTTTAACTCCACGTATTCTCAACGCCCTGTTCTTAAATAGCCTCATTTTTTGTTCTTCCCGCGAAGTAAGAGACCAAGATTCGTTGCCATGAAAAGCAAAGTGTAAAGTTATATGTACTGTACCGGTAGCTTTATATACTTCCATGCTGGCATCATGCATGCATTGTCCACCGACATGCTTTAGACGATCGCAGTACAACATAATAACATTCCTGGTTAAAAGAAGACATGCAGTTTACGTATGACGTAACACTGAGGTGCATTTGCCTAACCATTGTTGCCATGGAAAAGCAATATATATTACATATTCTGAGTGTGTGTTTGTAGTCTTAGTTATCCAGCATACAATGCGCATGCGCTGTGTTATGTTGACTTCTGTCGCCTGTCCGACTCTGCCATATTTTTCCACATTATCTCATAAAAGTCACGATTTTCGTAAAATATTTATTGAACACAAAATGTGTGTCTTTATATTGTCATAAATGAACATAGGTCTTCATGTAAAGTATCCGTTATTCTGGTCAGATTTTAATGAAACTTCAATGTTCCAAACTCATATATCTAATTTCTTTAAAATCTGTCCAGTAGGAACCGAGGATGGAACGGATGGACATGAAGCTAGTAGTCGCTTTTCGCAATTTTGTGAAAGCGTCTAATAAATGGATTTTAATAAACGAGATGGTCTAAAACATGTAATCCTACAGCTATACATATTTCAGTCTTTGTGCCTTCAGGCAGGAACTGGAAAAATTAAGATTCTGCAAAGAAATAGTCGGTACCAAGCATTTCGTCAATTTAATCTGCTTTCATATTTGGAGGCAAAGTTCCACACATTCGATGGGTTAGCAGTAGACTAAATTCACATTGTGGTCACTACCCCAGTGGAAAGAACCATAGGTATGAGCACGAGAGAGTTCAAGGGGGCCTGGACGTGATGGCGGAATGCAAAGTTCTACCTCTGCCCGGAACTGAACCCCGTTTATTTAGGACTCAGCCGGTTATTGACCAAACTAACACAATTAGGACTTCATTCATTACGTATTTCACGTGACCAAGTTTTGACTTGCACACTCTAACCTGTCACCGTCTGCATGTGTATCACTGATGTGAGGGTCAACTATTCGCCGATGGAGATAAAATGAAGGCTGGGTTAGTGATAATTTTACTACATGATTCACATGTAACCTTTAGCATGGCAGTATATAAACACACATTCTGATTTCACACCAGGAACCCTGTGTGTTTCCCACACGGTGTATTGCTACAATTGTCACAAACAGCGATTATTTCCCTATACGACATTAACATACTGGTCTGTAAAGGGAAACGGACTATGTTCTCTATGAGATATGAACTGAGTACTTAAATATTATTCAAATTAACTTGCTGCTTCAGAGAGTCGTGCCATATCTCAGATGGTTAGTCGCCGACCTCTCACCAATGATGCCCGGGTTCAATCCCAGCTCAGGCCATGCGAGATTTGTAGCCAAGAAAGTGGCATTAAGACTGGTTCTTCTCCAAGTACTTCTGTTTTCCCCTGTCAGTATCAGTCCTCCAATATTCCATACCAGTTTTCATCTTACTACTACATTATCAGAAGGACAAGCGGGCGAGGCATGTGTAACATAAAGCACAGCAGCGCTACAATGTCTTAGTGCCAAAAATTGACATATTATATATATTTCACCTTATCTGGCTGCTACATGCTTCGGCTAATCGCCACCCTCAGGAACATTACAGCCAAATAGCTTAAAACTCAGGGCTGTAAATTAATCATCACGACGTAATCATTCAGAATACACGGTGGAGAATACTGGAGTACTTTCAAATTGTTTGTTCTTTCAACTTCAAACGTTTAAGGTGTACAGCGCTCCAAACTGCAATGCATTTTGGCTTGCTGTAGAATTATAGTTGCGCGAAGTCCGTAGCCATGAAGGCAACATGTCGGACATCCGGTAGAGCGTCTATTGTTATGACAATTAATTGAATGGTGAATTGGAAAGGGCTTTGCAGGAAGCGGCCGTGGCCTAGTCTAAGGAATTGGTGAGTCTGAGCAGAACCATGAAGAACCTCGGTATGTCCTTGTGCTAGCAGGGATTCTAGCCACGCTCCTCTACATAGAATTTCAAACAACTAATTAACCCTCATGATCACATTTTCAAGCTAAGTCATTTCGCGTAGATCCCTCCTGTGCAGGTTGGTAACAACAAGCGTTATTCCTTTTTTATTCGGCTGCGTGCCAGCATGTTAGGTGGCGGGGCAGGAGGGGGGCGTGTCGGCGACTTTCAAGGTTTTTTGTACTCGTCGAAGGATGGCTACGGTGCAAGCGGTCGTTGTAACTCCATACCCAGTGGTGATATTGCAAGAGACTTCTGGTTCAGATCCAGCTGCAGGCTACTGCTGTCATGTTTAAGACCTGCTGCTATCCCACGCTGTTGATCGCCTTAGGTGCCGTGCTGATTGGTTCACTATTTCGTGACAAGACAGGCACTGTACGTATAACATAACATTGAGGCGCGTTCGTGCATCCATTGTTGCAGTGGGAAAGCAAAAGTACTACACAGCCTGTGTGTGTGTGTTTGTAGCCTCAGGCATCCAGCATGCAGTGCGCATGCGCCGTATCGTTGTCTGTGGCCTGCCCGGGTCTGCAGTATTTTTCCACAATATCTCATAAACGGCACGATTTTCGAAAGAAAAAAGTTATTGGACATAAAATGTGTGTTTTGATTTTCTCTACAGTTTTTATCTGACATATTTCTCATCCTAAGAAGAACTAGGCGAGGTATGATCACAAATGTATACTGGTCTTCATGTAAAGTACCCGTTATTCTTGTCCGATTTTAATGAAACTTGAATTTTATCATCACATTTTCGAAAAATACTCAAATACCAAATTTCATGAAAATGCGTCCAGTAGGAGCCGAGTTGTTCCGTGCGGACAGATAGACGGATGAACGAACGAACATGACGAGGCTAGTTAGTCGCTTTTCTAAATTTTGCGAACGCGTTTCAAAATGGTGTTGATTCAAAACTTACCACACACTTAAAATTACGTGATTATTTACTTCATTTATGAAAACTGTATTATGAGTAACAGGGGAGTTGCATACAAGGTTTTTGACAGGAAACCGAGCGGAAAGAGACGAGTTCGAACCCCCAGACGTGAACTGCAGGATAATATTAAAATGAATATTCAGAAATAGGATAGGGCGTGGGCTGTATTCGTCTTTCTTAGGATAAGAACAAATGGCTGGCTATTGTGAAAACAGTAATGAACCTTCGGTTTCCATAAAATGCGGAGAATTTCGTGACTGAGGAACTTTTAGCTTCTCAAGCAGGAGTCTGCTTCTTGGAGCTAATTACGCTGTCTTCGCAGTTAACGGCCGTTACAACGTCAAATCATATCAAAAAATAGGTTTGCTGCAAAATGAGATTAAAGTAGCGGTACACAAACGTCAGTTGAAGTGCAAGTGTCTTGTAGACAAGAGACAAGATGATGGAATGCCAAAATTAGCATTCTTGCAGGCAGCAAGACCAGTTGTGAAATTGAATATCAAAACGGGTTTGTGCAACCGCTAATCAGGCTGGAAGAAAAAGAAGAAGAAGAGGAGGAGGCCCGAAAAGGGACAAGCAGAGCTCTGGGAGTGGCAGTAAGTGGGTTAAATTTGGCACGGCCAGCCAGCCAAAAGCCATTCGCCTGGGGTTATTGCGAGACATGACGTGAACTCCCATCCCAGTTTACATTTCTACAGTTTGTGAACTGCAAGAGTGAAATGGCAGAAATTGGTGGTTTTAGGCGACAGGGCTGCACAACATTTACAAAAATCTATCAGCCACCTCAAAATTCTAGGCGCCAAAAAGGGTGACATGAAGCACGTTCCATATCGAGAACCCACAAATATTAGATGCCATTACACAAAATTTAGTCGCTACGGCGACCTGGCCTAAGGGATTTTTGCTTCCCCAATTCTGGTCCTTTAAAAGGGCTACATGTAGAACGATAAGTATATTCATTTTTTTATGTTCGCCGATTTTCAAACAAACATCAGTTTTTTCCTGTGCCAGTATAATTCTGCAAACGTCTCGTAAAAGGACAAATGGGCGACCTGGGGACTGTAAAAAGGGAGAATGATCTAAATTATGCATTAAAGATTAGATCGTACCTTGTAGAGAACACAACATATCTATCGCAATCATAATTATAATGGGAAGAAGGAGCGGAGAATCTTATAGGAATTTATGTAAATAATTTAAAATTTGCCACTTAAATCGCAGTATAAACGTTCTTCGCTCTTATTTTTGACTAATAACAAAAGCCACTTTACGACAAATTTAGACATCGACAGTATACACACTAGACATAGCAATGATCTACATTTGCATCAGGCAAACTTGGCTATTTATCGAAAATGAGTTTTTTATTCAGGTGTTAAAACCTTTAATAATCTTCCATTATATATTAAAAATACTTCCGGCAATCTTAAGACATTTAAAAGGATTTTAAAACATGTTTTGATTACACATTCTTTCTACACTTCAGAGGAATATTATTCCAGATGATACATGTGGTAGATGATTAAATTTAAATTTTTATTCAATTTTTAATTCTAATTTTATTCAATATAAATGTCATGTTTTATTCTACTGTATAAACTTATCAGCTGTGTTTGTATTAAATCTGCTTTTATGCCTTTACATTGTATATATTACCGAATATTTCAACACCCTATTGGGGTTTTTCCCTCCTTATAAGGATCTATTGAATGTGCATAACTAAAGATAATTCAGGCAGTTATGTTCAGGATATTTATTATTGTTGAGTCTCAGAAACAACGGAGAATAATAGACATTAGTTCTGTAACGTGAAACCAGGTGGCACGTATAATTAGCAGTAATTACCAAGGTTAAATATGGCACTTGCTTTATCGTTTATTACAACACACAGCAAACCGAACAAACGGGTTTTGGCGTTAAAGTTATGATATACCGCGTAGTTTGGTAGACAGGCGTACCGTATTTCGTTGAAACCTGCAGCAATATTCACACACAACTTGGCGTCACATCCCTCCAGACCGTGATGTTGAAATGTCAGTGAAAACTTCAAATCTTAAAGGTTTTTTTAAAAAATTTTTTTTTTTATTGCATGGCCCCCGTTTCCAGGTTTTAAAGCTACTTTTCACGTGACATATTGATACAGAATCTCAGTTCTAGCGCTTTCGTCTCTTAAGAAGTAGGCTTACGGGTCAGCGTCTTGTGAGTGACACCCTTTCCAACTTTCGAACAAGTGGATCCGCTGTTACGAAACTTGGTACGAACGTTATGTCATTTGTGGTAACCAAATCTTCGTGATTTCTTAATTTCCCAAGTCCCGTAATGGTAACATGGCGGACACGAGAAGTTATGAAGTGGGGGGGGGGGGAGACACTGAAGTCGCTTCATTTGGGATCCTGAATTTACAAATGGGTACAGATAAGTTCAGGAAATGTGTAACGTTGTAACGTTTTACAACAAAGTTTTTTTTGTTGTAAAATGTGAAATAACGACATTTTGGCTCGTGGATGTTTCCTTTAGGTAGGACTGAGAGATTTGGTACAGAAAGAGATCGTTAGGACACAGGCAAGTTACACACTAAATGTTGTTTGTAGACAGTTACAAACTTGACAACAGTACGCATTTTTTATTTGAGGCTATGCCTGATGGAGGCAACGGAGACAGAAATCACGTTTCGACAGGATACATTTTTCACGAAATAAAATAAAATTATAGCAATAACAATAATTATTCAAGTAATATACTTAGTGTCTCTTTTATCGTGTCCCCGAGCACTGCAGTTTTATCGCATAGAAAGCCATCATCCGCCTGGATATTCTGCGACTGTCGTGCTCCAGGAAACGGCAAAGAAACATTATGACTGCTCGATAAAAATAGGCCTCTAGTTAAGCTGTAATTCTTTAAAGACTAAATTAGCCTGAATTATATTTAAATATCCAGTCCGTACCGCGCAGTAAACACACTCCGTCTCGGTTATAAAGCCTAACCAGTTAATGCCTTATAGGGAAATAACCACTGTTTGTCCTGAGAGCCACATAAAACACATACATACATTGTGTGGGCAGAAAGCAGAATTGTTGAACGTTAAACACGGTGGTACATATAGTAACCACTGGGCTGTAAAGGGTTATATCTCGGTTATAAAAGGCAGTCAGTGAATGCTGTACAGGTAATTAATCGCTGTTTGTTCTCAAATCCACACAAAACACATAAATACACTGTGTGGGCAGAACGTAGAATCGTTGAACGTTAAATCCGGTGGTACATATAGTGACCACTGGACTTTAAACTGTTAAAAGAGTTCTGCTCTGACCTGCTTTTTTGTTACATTAATGTTGTCTGAGACAGTAGTGGCGCCACCCCAAAGTGGAAAGTTTGTTCCAAAATTGGGGGCCTAATATGATTGTAATAATATGCTAAGCTGTAGTTTTAACTGTAGACAGTAACCATCGGTGTTGTCCTGAATATGCAGACAGGCGTAATATGTAGCTTGGTTGTCGGGGGAATGGGCAGGCAGAACAAGGCACTGTGAAACTAGACACGTAACGTCTACCTGTGCCTCCCCCATTTCCAGTCTTGATCTTTCAGAATGACTACTTAGGGTACGACCCATTGCCTTGAAGGGGGGGGGGGGAGGTGCGTTCCGTAAAAGACGGAAATGTATTGCCCATCTGCGAGATTATGAGCTTGTTTGGAAGGACTTACCACCCCCATGGACTTCGTTGATAATGACAGCTTTATTACATCTGTACCAACAATCTTCTGTGGTTCTCCACAGTTGCTTTTGTACAAATACGGGGTCCGCGCCATGGCTTAGGCCGATGAGACCCACGTTCGGCCCCAAGCCGGTCCCGGTCGCATTTATGGTGGATAGGTGGCACTTGGACAAGTTTCTCTGCCAGCACTATAGTTTTTCGACCCTCGTTCTCGGTCCCTACCCACATCTCGTTCAGCCACATTAGCAACTAACCAACCAAATAACGTATTTCTTTCTGAGAAAGCAACAGTTCTTCAGCTAGCCAAGAAATTCTCCGTATTTTATGCAACTTCATTACCGTGTTCAGAACCCCCCCCCCCCCCTTTTTTCCTACCCCCATCCCAAATCCCCCCCACCCACCCCCCCCCTCCTTTT
>Ga0131853_10015117_pt1 | contig 14122 bp, 14 predicted proteins | sample TergutLab28metaG_FD_92764 | JGI IMG/M metagenome (GOLD analysis project Ga0131853, IMG submission 92764) | Labiotermes labralis P1 segment gut microbial communities from Petit-Saut dam, French Guiana - Lab288 P1 (version 2) (version 2) | ecosystem: Host-associated > Arthropoda: Insects >... | reverse complement strand
GCGCGAGCGCTCCGGAACGCCCGACGGCGCCGCCCCCGATCACCCGGGGTGCGGCGCCGTCGCCATTCGCGCACCTTCTCTTCCGCCCCACTCCCCGTCCTTCCCCGCGGGAAGAAGGGGTCATTCCGCGGTGATCACCGCGTTGTCGACGAGGGCGTCGGTGCGGGCCTGTAGGCGCGTGCGCATCGTCTCGACCTGCTGCGCCAGCACGTCCGCGGTGAGTCCGTCGCTGGTCGGCACGGAGGCGGCGATCTCGTCGAGCACCTCGACCGCACGACCGCTCGCGAACAGCTGCTCGTACAGGTCTCGGTAGGCGTTCTCGTAGACCTCGGTGAACGCGTCGGACGCGAGGAAGCGTTCCTTCAGAGCGTTGCCGCTCTGCATTCCGCCGCCACCCATCTCCGGGCCACCCTGCTGCGGTGCACCACCCTGCGGTGCACCACCCTGCTGCGGTGCACCACCCTGCCCCGCTCCGCCCTGCTGAGGTCCACCCGCCCGCAGGCCACGCTGCTGCGGTTGGCCGGCGGCATCTCCCGTGGCTGCGGGAGGTCCACCCATGCCTCCCCCGGCACCCCCACCCATTCCGATCGAATCATGCGGTCCTGCAGAGGAGTTCGACGAAAGGGCAAGGTTCAGGTCCCACGAGACCACCGACAGCTTCTTCGACACCAGGTCGTACCAGAGGTAGTAGTTGCGGCCGGGTCCTGCCATGTCGTCGCTGTTGGCCAGGAGGTTCTGGGTCGCGACGTAGCGGGCGAACGACTCGACGTCGACGTGATCGGCGAGGTGCGCGGCGAACTCCTCGTCGCTCGCGCTGTCCATCCACTTCAGGAAGCTGATGACCGGCTGCAGATCCTGCGAGCCTTGACCGTTCAGTTGCGTGAACTGGTCGACGTACGTCGTCTGGTCGTCACCCTGATAGGTGAACGACGAGTTGGCGTCGGCCTTGTACAGCACGCCCGGGTTCTCGAACAGGGAGTTGGCGTAACCGTCGTCGGGAATCTCCAGCAGCAGACGCGTCTGTGTCGCACCACCGTTCACGGAGTAGGTCGCGTAACTGTAGCGCTGCGTGGCCTGCCCGGACTCGGCGGTGAGCGACAGTGCGGTCGCCTCGTTCAGCACCGGCGATCCTGGGCGCACCGACAGTTCCGTCATGCCCTGGTACGCCCTGCCCTCGACGTACTTGTCGAAGCGGATCAGGAGCGGCAGCGACGTCGGGTCGTCCGCCGACAGCGAGACCATTCCGCCCGGCCCGCCGCCCCCGTCCGGCCCGCCGCCCCCGCCGGGCCCGGTGCCGTCCGGTGGCGCGAGACCGTCCGGAAGCTGCATGCCCTGAGGCAGTTCCATGCCCTCCGGTCGTTCACTGTCGGGGCCTCCCATTCCGCCCCGCAGTCCTCTGAGGGTGGAGTTGCCCTTCAGTCGCACGCCGACGTCGGTGATCAGGGTGCCGTCGACGGTGACGTCGGCGGTGATCCACTCCTTCTCGCCCTCGTCCTGGTACGCAGCGATCATCCGGTCGTAATCCGATTGGGAGAACTCGAGATTCACCGAATGATCCTGTGCGGCATCGAAGAAGTCGACGGTGCCCGCAACGTTCTCGGTGATGTCCGAGGCGATGACGCTCGCATTGCCGGTGATGTACGGGCGCACCCGAGTCGACCCGAACACCGTCGTGGTGACCAGGACGAAGGCACAGAACACCGCGACGATCGGCCAGTGCTGCCGCAGCGACACCGGAATCCGGTGGCGCAGCCGCCGCCGCGGCGGACCGCCTGTGCCCGAACCTGTCTCGGCCGTCATCAGATGTCGGTCTGGTCGTATCCGGTCAGGACCGTGACGCGCTGACCGGCGTTGACCTCGCTGAGCGCCGCGATCAACTCGGACGGCTTCTTACCCGGCTTCAGCTGTGCGGTGTAGTACAACTCGGTCAGAGCGCCCGCACGGACCGATTCGGTGCTGACGAGTTCGAACTCCTTGGTGAAGTGGACCAGGATGTCCTCGACCACCGCGGTGTAGCCGGGATCCGGCGGCACCTGAACCTTGACGACCTGACGCTGCACGTCGAGCTTGAACCAGTTGAACCGACTCATCAGCACCAGCACGAGGCAGATCGCGACCGTCGCGGCGATCGCGAGGACGTAGAACCGCGTGCCTGTCGTCATACCTATCGCCATGACGAGGAAGATGAACCCGACGTCGCGAGTCTCCTTGATGGCGTTGCGGAATCGCACGACCGACAGGGCACCGACGAGCGCGAAGGCCCGGGCGACGTTGGAGCCGACCACCAGCATGATGAGGCTGATGATCATGCCGACCATCACGAGGGTCTGCACGTAGGACTGGCTGTAGGAGACGTTCTTGTGCGTCAGCCGGTAGACCCAGCCGATGATCGCGGACAGCACGAACGACAACGACAGCGAGACGACGATGTCGAAGGTGGAGAATGTGCCACTGAGATCCTGGAGATCGAAGTTCATCGGGTTCCTGTCGGGGCGAGCTGATCGTCGAGCATGTCAGCGGTGGTGAAAGTTTCGGGAATTCCGTGCATACGGGAACGCGGTGCGAGACCGAAGGCCTCGACGCTCTGGCAGTACTTGGAGACACGCACCACCGACATGTCCAACCGAGCCGTGAGGTCGGTGACCCAGTACGGCACCCGCTCGTTGGCCTTGATCTCGACGATGCACAGATGCGGCGGAATGATGAAGCGGTTCTCCGACTTCGACGCGAAATGGAAGTCTCGGTCGCGGCCGTGCACCCGATGGTCGATCGTCACGCGCAGTCCGAGATCGGCCTCGGTGCCGACGAACGCTTCCCTGTGGTACCCGGTCGTGACGGCCGGGACCAGTTCGAGATTGCCGACGAGCGTGGACACCTCGTTCACGAACGCCCGCTGCCCATCGTCGTGTTCGATCGGCCGGCGGTCGTCGCACAGTTGCCGTGCCTGCGCGTACGGCAACCGGATCCGGCGCTTCTGCGTCACCCGGTTGACGCGCTGCTTGATCTCGACGTATACCGGCGTCTCGTCCGTCGCCTCGGACGGACTGCCGTACAACCGCACTCGCAGTTTGCGTCGGAAGCGCAGTCCCTCGATCTTCTCCCAGTAGAACCGCAGGTTCCGGGTGTCGTAGTACAGGCTGGTGACGGGGTATCCGCCCACGGGACTGAATTCGTCGACGGCCATGTGGGCGGCGAGTGCCTCCCGCAGCCGCGGCACGTCCCGCTCCTCCGCCAGATACTTGATCTCGTAGCGGTTGAACGCGTGCAGCGAACTGGCGGTCCGGAGGTAGCCGGTGGGCGCGGAGGTTCCGCGCGACCCGGGTGATGACATGGTGAATGCAGCCTTTCTCTCGGAGTCTGCACCAGTTCAGTGGGTGAACCTCGAGTGAACCTGGGGTGAACCTGGGAGACCGCTCCCAGGCTGTCGATCAAGCGCTCAATGGTTAGGGTGAACCGTATGACGGACATCACAATCGAAAGCATCGCGTCGGGCCTGGCCTTCCCCGAGTGCCCGCGGTGGCGGGAGGGCCGCCTGTGGTTCTCCGACATCTACCGCGGCGTCGTGCTGCGCCTCGACCCGACGACCGGAGATCTCGAGCGGGTCGTCGAGGTCCCGGGCGAGCCGGCGGGGCTGGGCTTCCTGCCCGACGGGCGCCTGCTGATCGCGTCCGTGCAGGAGCGCAAGCTGTACCGCCTCGAGTCCGACGGCACCCTCGCCGTGCATGCGGACCTGCACGGCATCGCGACGTGGCACCTCAACGACATGACGGTCGACGCCACCGGTCGCGCCTACGTCGGCAACTACGGCGACGACAGCGCGCCCCCGGCAGCGCCGCTCCCCGCCGATCTGGCGATGGTCGAGCCCGACGGCAGCGCTCACGTCGTCGCCGAGCAGATGATGTTCGCGAACGGCATGGTGATCACCACCGACGGGTCGACGCTGATCGTCGCGGAGACCCGTGCGACGCCGGCACGGCTGTCGGCATTCACGATCGAGGCCGACGGCAGCCTCGTGGATCGCCGATCGCTCATCGAGTTCGACGACCCGCACATCCTCCCGGACGGCATCGCGCTCGACGCCGAGAACGGTGTGTGGGTGGCATCGCCGTTCAACGAGGAGGTGATCCGGGTCAGCGCGGCCGGCGAGATCACCGACCGGATCACGGTGCCCCATCCGTACGCGGTGGCGCTGGGCGGCGCGGACGGCCGAGACCTGTTCGTGTGCACTGCCGACACGTGGGTTCCGGAGGAGGCGCTCCGCCTCGGCGGCGGCGCGATCCGACGCCTCCGCGTGGCGGTTCCGGGCCCGGGATTCTGATCCGAACGATCGACCCGCTGGCACTCGAGACCCCTTGTGTGCCAGCGGTGTCACGGGGCATGCTCGAGGTACCCAACGAGGTGTGAACGACGTGTCAGCCGGGCGGGCTCCGACCATCGGAGCCCGCCCGGTTGCTCCGGTTGAGCGGGTCGTCGAGCGGGTACGCGAGGCCGGGAGAATCGAGGCCGAGATGAACGAGCGCGAGTGTGTCGGGATCGCACCCTTCCATGCGAGGGGCGACCTGTCCGGGTTCGTGATCTCGGGCCGGTGGCCCGAGACGACGCGCGAGTGGGCGCAACTGCTGGCGCTGGCGGTCCGGGTCGCGTGCCTGCCTGGGCTGCTGGCCACGTCGACGGTGTTCGGAGCGCGGGAGGAACTGCCCGAGGATCCCGCACCCGGAACGGTCGGTCTCATCGTGGCGGAGGGGCCGGTCCTCGGCGAGCGGGCGATCGGCCCGGGGCGCTTCGGGGGACACCAACCGCCGGCGCTGCTGATGCTGCATCCACCGACCGAAACGGTGCCCTCTCTGCCCGAGTGCACGGGTGCGGCGTCGGGCTGCGTGCTGCTGCCCGGGCTGCCGGATCTCGGACTGGAGCACCGGGCGGCGTGGGTCGAGGCCGAGGCGGACGGCACTGTGACATCGATGATTTCGCGTGTGGGTATCGATCCGATCAGCGATCCCGACACCGCGGTTCTGGCCATGCTGCTGGCCGCATGACAGGTCGAGGAAGACGAAAGTTCGGGACTCCAAACTTATTGCGGCCTTTGCACTTTCACTGATCCGGAGTTATGGTTGCCTCAGCGAAGGGGAGTAGCCCCCAATCGTTGGGTCGACATACTGGCCGGCACCTCGCAGTGTCCGCCCGGCTCAGCGGACCGGAATCTGTACCGGTGGGCGAGACCTTCGGCCACGAACGCATCCGTCGTGTTCGGGGCCGGAGGAAGGTTCCCCGACATCCTCCGAGAACGAGTAGTCCGGAGGAGGTTCGAAGAACGTGCTGGCCGCGATCCTGTTGAGTTTCGGCGTCATCTTCGTCGCCGAGCTGGGCGACAAGTCCCAGCTGATGGCGATGACCTTCGCGTTGCGCTACCGCTGGTGGGTGGTGATCGCGGGCATCACCGTGGCCACCACGTTCGTCCATCTCGTGTCGGTCGGTGTCGGCCACTTCCTCGGTGCCGCATTGCCCACCACCGCGATCTCGATCGTCGGCGGCATCGCGTTCGTGATCTTCGGCCTGTGGACCCTGCGCGGCGACAGCCTCTCCGACGAGGAGGAGCAGAAGGCCCGCAAGGTCACCGGATCGGCCTTCCTGGCCGTCGCGTCGGCGTTCTTTCTCGCAGAGCTGGGCGACAAGACGATGCTCGCCACCGTCACCCTCGCCGCCGACAACGACTGGGTGGGCGTGTGGATCGGGTCGACGGTCGGCATGGTGACCGCGGACGCGCTCGCGATCGTCGTCGGCGCACTGCTCGGCAAGCACCTGCCGGAGAACTTCGTCAAGGTCGGCGCCGCGGTGCTGTTCTTCGCGTTCGGCGCCTGGCTCATTCTCGAGGCCCTGTTCCCGGACAACCCGGTCGGTGTGATCGCCGCCTGGGCGATCGTCGGGGTCAGCGCGGCCGGCGCCGGGATCCGCCGGGCGACGCGGGGCGCACGCCGCACCGCGCCGACGCCGGAACCGATGGACGCGCCTCCCGCTTCCTAGACTGGTCCCATGGACCAGACGCAGACCGAACTGCTCGCACCCCTCGGCGATCTCGCGGCGTTCGCAGGACGGTGGGTCGGTGGCGGCGCCGGCCACTACCCCACCATCGACGACTTCGCCTACGACGAGGAGATCGAACTCGCGCCGAGCGGAAAGCCTTTCCTGTTCTACAGGTCCCGCACCCGCAAGCCCGGTGGCGGGCAGCCGATGCACACCGAGGCCGGATACCTGCGGCTGGCAGACGGCGTCGTCGAACTGCTCGTGACGCAGCCGACCGGATTCGTCGAGATCCACCGCGCCGAGCTGACCGACGGCGTCCTCGACTTCACGCCGCACACGCTTCAATCGTCGCCGGCGGCCAAGCCGGTGCACGAGATCCGTCGCCGCTTCGAACTGTCCGACGGCGGAAACGTGCTCGCCTACGACATGTGGATGTCGTTCGACGACGTCCCGATGACGCACCACCTGCGCGCCGACCTGCGGCGCGCGGACTGATCGCGGCTCAGAAGTCCCAGTCCTCGTCCTCGGTCGGTTTCTGCTTGCCGATGACGTAAGCGCTGCCGGAACCGGAGAAGAAGTCGTGGTTCTCCCCCGCGCCGGGGTCGAGCGACGACAGGATCGCGGGGTCGACCGCGCAGTCGTCGGCCGGGAACAGCGGCTCGTAACCGAGGTTGGCGAGGGCACGATTGGCGTTGAACCTCATGAAGGACAACACTTCCGGGGTCCAGCCGACGCCGTCGTACAGGTCGGCGGCGTACTGGACCTCGTTGTCGTACAGCGTCTGCAGCAGCTCGTACGTGTAGTCGTGGTGTTCGGTCCGCGCCCCGACATCGAGGTGGTCGAGCGCCTGCCGGCACTTGTAGCCGATGTAGTACCCGTGGACCGCCTCGTCGCGGATGATCAGCCGGATGAGGTCCGCGGTGTTGGTGAGCTTGGCGCGGCTGGCCCAGCGCATCGGCAGGAAGAAGCCGCTGTAGAACAGGAAGGACTCGAGCATCACCGACGCGGCCTTGCGCTTCAGGGCGTCGTCGCCACGGTAGTAGTCGACGACGATCTGCGCCTTCCGCTGCAGGTGCGGGTTGCGCTCCGACCAGTCGAATGCGGCGTCGATCTCCCGCGTCGAGCACAGCGTCGAGAAGATCGAGCTGTAGCTCTTCGCGTGCACCGACTCCATGAACGCCATGTTCGTCAGCACCGCCTCCTCGTGCGGGGTGACGGCGTCCGCGATCATCGCGACGGCACCCACCGTCGCCTGCGCGGTGTCGAGCAGCGTGAGACCGGTGAACACTCGGATGGTGAGTTGCCGTTCGGCGTCGGTGAGGGTCTCCCAGGACGTCAGGTCGTTCGACAGCGGGATCTTCTCCGGCAGCCAGAAGTTGCTGGTGAGCCGGTCCCACACCTTGGCGTCCTCGGGGTCGGGCAGCCGGTTCCAGTTGATCGCGTGGACGCGGTCGACGAGGCGTCCGCTCATGATCGCGTCGATCCGATGCCGAGTCCGAGCAGCCGTCCGGCGCGGGCGTCCTCGAAGCGTCGACCCACGTCGGCCCAGTCGACGATCGACCACAACCGCTCGATGTAGTCGGCCTTGACGTTGCGGTACTGCAGGTAGAACGCGTGCTCCCACGCATCGAACACCAGCAGCGGGGTGCTGGTGACGGCGAAATTCGCATGGTGGTCGTGCAGCTGATGGACCATGAGCCGGGCGCCGACGGGGTCCCACGCCATCACGCCCCAGCCCGAGCCCTGCACGGTGCCGGTCACCGCGGTCATCTCGGCGCGGAAGGCGTCGAATCCACCGAAGAACTCGTCGATCGCGGCGGCCAGCTCGCCCTCCGGACGGTCACCGCCCTCCGGAGAGAGATTGCGCCAGAAGATCGAGTGCAGCGCGTGCCCGGAAAGATTGAACGCGAGGGCCCGCTCGAGGCCGGGCGCCGCCGCGAGGTCGCGACGCTCGCGGGCGTCGTGGAGTTGTTCCATGACCAGGTTCGCTCCCCTCACGTACGCGGCGTGGTGCGCGCCGTGATGCAACTCCATTATCTCGCCGCTGATCGCGGGCTCCAGGGCGCCGTAGTCGTATCCGAGTTCGGGAAGAACGTAGCTGCTCATGTGCTTTCCACCTTTCCGTGAACGTGCCGCAGGTCAGGGTAGCTCGAGTTTCGGTTGGCCGAAGATTTTGATTCGCAATGGAGAACATCCCGGCCAACGGAAGGCGCGACACCAATCTCACTCAATCGCTTGATTGGTACCTGGAACGGCCGTAGGCTCTCACCCCAACGCCCGCCGGGAGTCGTTCGAGTTCTGTTCGGGCTCAATGTTTTCTGATTCCGCGGTGCGCTCACCGCGCGGGAGATTGGACGTTCATGGACAGCCTCGACTACACCGATACCACCCGCGGACCGTCCGCCACGGACAAGCTGCACTACCACGAGGCCGGCGAGGCGCACCCGCTCGTACTGCTGCACGGCTCGGGACCGGGAGTGTCCGGCTGGTCGAACTTCGCGAAGAACCTGCCCGTCTTCGCCCGCAACTTCCGCACCATCGTCGTGGACATGCCGGGATTCGGCGCGAGCCCGGACATGGAGTACGACCGTCCGTACCCCGAGATCGCCGCGCAGTCGATCGTCACGCTGCTCGACGACCTCGGCATCGAAAAAGCCCACCTGCTGGGCAATTCGATGGGCGGATGGGTCGCGCTCGAGACGGCGGCGCTCGCTCCCGAACGCGTCGAGCGCATGGCCCTGATGGGTCCCGGCGGCCTGTACGCGCCGCTGCTCGGCCCGATGATGAGCGAGGGCGCCCGACGCCTCAACGCGTTCCTCGTCGACCCCACCCGCGAGGCCCTCGAGGCGTGGGTCGAGTCGATGGTCTACGACCCGGCCACCATCACCCCGCAGCTGCTCGACGAGCGCTGGACCAACGCCACCGCGCCGCGGGCGATCGAGCGCATGCGCGCGGTCATGGCGTCGCTCGCGCTGCCCGGCAAGGCACCGCTGTGGGCGCGCACCGACGAGATCCCGCACAAGACCCTCGTCACCTGGGGCCGCGACGACCGCATGCTGCCGCCCGACGGCGCCCTGTTCGCGCTGCGCCGCATGCCCAAGGCCGATCTGCACCTCCTCGGCGAGTGCGGGCACTGGGCCCAGGTGGAGCGCAAGCACGACTTCGAGTCGCTCGTCACGGATTTCCTCACCCGCTAGGTGTCCCGCTCCACGCTGACGAAAGGTGCTTTTCACCATGCAGTTTCAGCACGAAGCCATCGACTCGGTCATCGCCGCCGGCGACCGGTTGCGCGATCTCGAAACCGAGTGCGTCGAGCAGCGCAGGCTCGCCGACGACACCGCCAAGATTCTCCGCGACGCCGGCATCATGCGGCTGATTCAGCCGAAGCGCTACGGGGGCTTCGAGGCCGACCCGGGAGTCTTCAACGCTGCGATGTACGAGATCGCGCGGCTGTCGAGTTCGGCGGGCTGGGTCACCGGCGTCGTCGGCGTCCACTCGTGGCACCTGGGTCTGTACCCGGACCGGGCCCAGAGGGACGTCTGGGGCGAAAACCCGGACGCGTGGATCAGTTCGTCGTACAGCCCGGCCGGCACGGCCAAGATCGTGCCCGGCGGCTACGAACTCACCGGACGCTGGGGCTTCTCCTCCGGCAGCAACCACTGCGATTGGGTGTTCGTCGGCGCGATGGTCGCCGACGAGGACGGGCGCCGCAGCGGACAGCAGGTGCATCTGCTGCTCCCCCGTGCCGACTACGCGATCGACGACGTCTGGTTCACGTCCGGGCTGGCGGGCACCGGCAGCAACGACATCGTCGTCGACGGCGCCTTCGTGCCCGAGCACCGCGTGCTCGACGTCGCGGACCTGTACGCCGAGCGCTACCCCGGCAACGAGGTGAATCCCGCGGGCCTGTTCCGCATCCCGTGGTACACGCTGTTCGTCAACGCCGTCGTGATGCCGCTGGTCGGCATGTCACGGCGGGTGCTCGACGAGGCAGTGGGAATCCACAAGTCCCGCTTGGCAGTCGACGCGACCAAGCTGCCGCATCCGGCCACGCTCACGCGCCTGACCGAGGCCGACTGCGAGGTCGACACCGCCTACCGGATCCTGCAGGCCAACCTCGCCGATGCCTTCGCCGCCGTCGAGCGCGGCGACCAGGTGTCGATGGCGGTTCGTCAGCGCACCAGGCGCGATCACATCGCCGCCGTCCGGTTCGCCGTCTCCGCCGCCGACAAGGCCTACCAGGTGGGCGGACCCCGCTCGATCGCGACGTCGAGCGCGCTGCAGGCGGTGTGGCGGGATGTCCACGCCGGTCAGCACCATGCGGTCAACCTGCCGGACCGCTCCGATCACGAGTACGGCGAATACCTGCTCACCGGGAACCCCGGCACCCTCTACTGACCCGAGGAGTACGAAATGCCTGTTCTCTCGCTGGGGTACCTGCGCCTGAACGTCGAATCGGTGGAGCAGTGGAAGCTCTTCGCCGGTGACTTCATGGGTCTGATGCCCGTCGAGGGCCCGTTGCCTGGCGCGCTGCACTACCGCATGGACGAGTACCCGCCGCGCCTGGTCGTGACCGAATCTGCCGCGCCGGGGCTCGAGGCCGCCGGTTTCGAGGTCCTCGACCGCTCCGACCTGCGCAACCTCGTCACCCGCGTCGAGGCCGCGGGCATCGAGACCCGCACCGGTACAGCCGAAGAATGCGCGCTGCGGCAGGTCACGGGCTTCGCGGCGTTCGACGACCCGTCGGGCAACCGGGTGGAGCTGTTCTACGGACCGGTGCTGAGCCATCGGCCGGTCGAACTGCCGCACGTGTCCGGGTTCGTCACCGGCGACCAGGGCATGGGGCACGTCATCCTGAACGCCGTCGACACTGAGGCCTCGTACGAGTTCTACGTGGACGTACTGGGTTTCGTCGAGCGCAACTCGCTGGAGCTGCCCGGTGGAACCAGCTATTTCCTGGGGTGCAATGCGCGCCAGCACACACTCGGACTCAATCCGGCCGAGGGTCCGGCGCTGCTGCACTTCATGGTCGAGACCGCCGAACTCGACGACGTCGGCAAGGCGCTCGATCGGGCCCACGACCTCGACATCCCGATGATGCAGTCGCTCGGCAAGCACACCAACGACCGGATGCTGTCCTTCTACACCTACTCACCCGAGGGTCATGCAACCGAAATCGGTTGGGGTGGGGAACGAATCGAGGCACTCGCACCGACCTACCGGATCACCGAGGGCGCAGTGTGGGGACATCGCTACACGCCGCCGCCGGCGGGCGCGAAAGGTCTGCCGCGGTGACGGGCACCCATGGTCGCCGCCGCCATCGTCATCGCGGCCTGGGTCCTGGCTGGGTTTCGGGCGCGGCGCGCGGGCGCCACCGAACAAGCGCTTCATCGGTAAGACGACGGGTTACCCGCTGCTAGCCTCGGTTGGTACACGATCGAATCGAATACCTGAACAAGAGGAGTGAACCGTGGCGTCAGCGGGTCGACGCGAGGCGATCCTGGCCGAATCGGCCCGACTGTTCTCCGATCGTGGCATCGCGGCGACCACCATCCGCGAGATCGGCGACGCGGTCGGCCTCAATTCGGGAACGCTGTACCACTACTTCACCTCCAAGGACGCGATCGTCTCCGAGATCCTGGTGAGTTTCCTTTCCGATCTGGTGGAGCGTTACGACGCGGCCGTCGCCGAACCCGGGACGGCGCGGACGCGACTCGGACGCATCGTCCGGGTCTCGCTCGAGGTGGCCGACAAGCACCCGTATGCGACGGAGATCTACCAGAACGAGTTCTCGAACCTGAGCGCGCTGCCCCGCTACACCGAGATCGCCGCCGCGGTCGAGTCCTCCCACGACACCTGGTACGGCGTCGTGGAGGACGGCGTCCGCGACGGCGAATTCAACTCGGGCGTGGACATTTTCGAGTTCCAGCGGATGATGCGCGAATGCGTGTTCATGTCCGTGCGGTGGCACCGCACGACTCTCTCGCAGGACGTCGACGCCCTCTGCGACACCCTCACGACCGTCTTCCTCGACGGCTTCGTCCCGGCCCCGGCGCCCGGGAGCGCCCCGCCTCCCGCCACGCCCCGGCGACGCCGGGCCGTGAAGAAGGCCGCGGCCAAGGCCGTGGAGTCGGTGGAGTCGGTGGAGTCGGTGGAGACCGACGATTCCGCCGACGAGATCCGCGCGGAACTCGATTTGCTGCGCACCGAACTGCGGGCGATCCGCGAGGCCATCACCGATCGTCCCGACGCCGGCTGATCCCGACAGGACGCCCGAACCACTCCCCAACCACGCTCCCGGCTCCTACACTCCGGGAATGGCCGACGACACCCGCATCCATGCCTTCCGTGACGACGCCCTCGGCGACCTCGACGCCACCGGCGTGGCCGAACGCATCGCGTCCGGCGAGGTGTCGGCGCGTGAGGTGGTCCAGGCCGCGATCGACCGCGCCGAGTCCGTCCAGGGCGTCCTGAACGGGATCCAGGTACGCGACTTCGAGCGGGCACTGCGTCAGGCCGACGCTCCCCGCGGTGGCGTCTTCTCCGGGGTACCGACCATCGTCAAGGACAACGTCGACGTCGCGGGCCTGCCCAGCGGCCACGGCAGCGCGGCCTTCACGCCCGCACCGGCCGATCGCAACAGCGACTGCGTGGACCAGTTCCTGTCCACGGGTGCCGTGTCGATCGGCAAGAGCCGGCTGCCCGAGTTCGGGTTCAGCGCCAGCACCGAGTACGCCGGCGACGATCCGGTTCGCAATCCGTGGAATCCGGCGTACTCGTCGGGGGCGTCGTCGGGCGGCTCGGCGGCACTGGTGGCGTCGGGTGTGCTGCCGTTCGCGCACGCCAACGACGGTGGCGGGTCCATCCGCATCCCCGCCGCCGCATGCGGACTCGTCGGTCTCAAGCCGACGCGCGGCCGCACCGTGCCCGACGCAATGGACAAGACCATGCCCATCCGGATCGTCACGCAGGGCGCGGTCACCCGGTCGGTGCGTGACAGCGCCCGGTTCTACGCCGCAGCCGAAAGCTACTACCGCAACCCGAAATTCCCGCCGATCCGGCTGGTCGAGGGGCCTGGATCGACGCGTCTGAAGATCGGCGTCATCGTCGAGTCCGTGACCGGGGTGCCCACCGACGACGAGACCCGTGAGTCGGTGCAGTCCACCGCCGACCTGCTCGACAAACTGGGCCACCACGTCGAGGAGGCGGCGCTGCCGGTCGGCGAGGCGTTCATGCACGACTTCAAGCTGTACTGGGGCTTCCTGTCGTTCGCGATCGCCACCGGCGGCAAGCGGATGTACGGGCCGACGTTCGACCCGGCGAAGACCGACAACCTCAGCCGCGGACTGGCCGCGATGTACCGCAAGCACATGCTCGAGACACCCCGCATGCTCTACCGTCTGCAGCACACCGCCCGCACGTACGCGCGGATGTTCCAGACCTACGACGTCGTCCTCTCCCCTGTCCTGAGCCACACGACGCCTGAGCTCGGATACCTTTCCCCCGCACAAGATTTCGAAAGGATGTTCAACCGGCTGGTGACCTACGCGGCCTTCACCCCGCTGAACAATGCCTCGGGCGGACCGGCTATCTCCTTGCCCCTGCACCAGACCTCGACCGGTCTGCCACTGGCGTCGCACTTCTCCGCCGCCCACGGCGACGAGCGCACGCTCCTGGAGCTGGCCTTCGAACTCGAGGCGGCCAAGCCCTGGGCGCGGATCCAGGATCCGGCCTGAGGCCGAATCGACGGGGGCCGATAGCATTTCACCGGTGATCAGCGATGCCGACATCACCGCCCATCTGAACGACGAGGTGCGCACCATCCCCTACCCCGGGCGGTGGCTGACTCCACCGTTCGAGGGCGACGGCGCGGCCGTGATCGCCCGCGACGCGGGGCTGTCGGAACTGCGTGTCGACCGACAGACCGGTCGGATCGACGGAGTGGACCTCTCGACCGGCGCCGCGCAGGTGATCGCGCCCTCCCCGCACGCTCTCGGTGCGCTCGCGTCGGCGTACGCCTCGGCATCCCGGGGCACCCGCGGGGCCTCGGATCAGGCGTTGGAACGCATCGAGCAGACCCTGCTGGAAGCGATCCGTGCGG
>Ga0131853_10015116_pt1 | contig 14124 bp, 14 predicted proteins | sample TergutLab28metaG_FD_92764 | JGI IMG/M metagenome (GOLD analysis project Ga0131853, IMG submission 92764) | Labiotermes labralis P1 segment gut microbial communities from Petit-Saut dam, French Guiana - Lab288 P1 (version 2) (version 2) | ecosystem: Host-associated > Arthropoda: Insects >... | reverse complement strand
GCTTTTGAAGCGGCCTCTTCGGAGCTTTTTAATGACGGTTTGCTCTATTTTGCCGCAGATAGTTTGGATGCAGCCAGAAGGGCTTTTGAAAGCAGTTTGCATTTTATTTTTCCCGGAGCTGACCATGATGATGATATAATATTTTACTTTGGAAGAATTGCCGAATTGGAAGGGGATTTTGTAAGTGCAAGAGAATACTACACTAGAGTAATTGAAGAGTGGGGCACAATATCAAATGTTTATGGTGATGCAGTTACGGGGCTTGCCAGGGTGGGTGGGTAAATTCGAGTTTTTGAGGGTCGATTTATGCTGAATTTTCTCTAAATTAAGCGGATAATTAATAGCAGATATCAAAACAAACTAATTTTTCATAAAATAATCAGTAAAAATTGAACGAAAATTCAGTGTGATTTCAATAAATTGCTTGACATGCATATATAAATGCTGTAAAATACTTTAAAAATAAAACTAGAAATATATTAACTTTGATATAATTTTTGACGATGTAAGATGTGGAAAATAAGGTTTGTTTGGTTTATTTGTAAGTTGTCAGGTTTTATGGGGGATATATTTTGAGCGAGAGTAAATTTTATGCTGAAGCCGGGGTTTCAGTACATGCCGGTTATACATCTAATGAAGGTATAAAAGAATACATACAAAAAACTCTGAATAAAAATGTACTTAGCGGTCTGGGAGGTTTTTCAGGCTTATATTCGCTTAAAGATTTTAGGTTCATGGACGAACCTGTTTTAGCTTTTGGTACTGATGGTGTTGGTACCAAGTTGAAACTGGCTTTTTTGATGGATAAGCATGACAGTATTGGCATAGATTGTGTGGCTATGTGCGTTAATGACATAATATGTTCGGGGGCAAAACCTTTAGCTTTTCTTGATTATTACGCCTGCGGCAAAAATGAGCCTGATAAGGTGATTGATGTTGTTAAAGGCGTGGCTGATGGCTGTTTGCAGGCAGAATGTGCGCTGATAGGCGGTGAAACGGCAGAAATGCCAGGATTTTATCCTGACGGTGAATATGATTTGGCGGGTTTTGCCGCCGGAGTTGTAGATAAAAAAGATATAATTGATGGAAGCAGGGTAGCCGCCGGTGATGTGATTATAGGCATCGCTTCCAGCGGTGTTCACTCTAACGGATTTTCCCTTGTTCGCAAAGCTTTTGGTATAGAAAACGAAAGAGCAGTTTTAGATGAATATTATGAAGAACTTTCCGCTACGCTTGGTGAAACTCTCTTAACTCCGACTAAAATATATGTGAAAGCAGTTAAAGCAGCTGTTGCCACAGGTAATGTTAAAGCTATAGCTAATATTACCGGCGGCGGCTTTTATGAAAACATCCCCAGGGCATACGAAAATTTGTGTGCTAAGATAAATGACGGTTCCTGGCCTGTGCCTCCTATATTTGAGCTTATGATGAAAAAAGGGGATATTCCCCGCGTTGAGATGTTCGCCGTATTCAACATGGGTATAGGTATGGTGATAATGGCGGCAAAAGAGAATAGTGATGAGATAATTAAAGCTTTGGAATCGGCAGGGGAAAAGGCGTACATAATTGGTGAAATGGCGGCAAAAAACGAAAAAGAGATAGAAATATGCTGAAACTGGCTGTTTTGGTTTCCGGCGGCGGTACAAATTTGCAGGCTATAATTGACTCAATAAACTGCGGTGAAATAAACGCAAAGATTGTTAAAGTTGTGTCTAATAAATCCGGGGTATATGCACTTGAACGCGCAAAAGAGGCAGACATAGCTTGTGAAGTGATTAATGCTAAAAGCTCCAAAACACTGCTTCAATCTGTTTTGGAATCGGAAGCAGATTTGGTGGTCACAGCAGGATTCATGCGGATTTTAGAGTCGGATTTTGTCGAAATATTTAGAAATAGAATAATTAATGTACATCCATCACTCATACCGGCTTTTTGCGGTAAGGGGTTTTACGGGCTTAGGGTGCATGAAGCGGTTATCAACTCAGGGGTTAAATTGACAGGCGCCACTGTGCATTTTGTTGATGAAGGCTGTGACAGCGGCCCGATTATAGCTCAAAAAGCTGTGGCTGTGGCTTCTGGCGATACGCCTGAGAGTTTGCAAAAAAAGGTTATGGAAGAGGCTGAGTGGACTTTGCTCCCTCATGTGATAGGGCTTATAGCTAAGGATTTGGTAAAAGTTGCTGATGGCAAGGTGTATATAGAGCAGGAGTGCAGAGGCTAATGAAGGTTTTGGTAGTAGGCAGCGGCGGCAGAGAAAGCGCCATAGTGTGGAAACTTAATCAGTCTGGGCAGGTTAGCAAGATATACGCCGCCCCGGGGAATGTGGGTATGCAGAATATTGCGGAACTTGTAGATATAAGTTCTACCGACATTTTTAGACTTTTAGAATTTGCTGAAAAAGAGAAAATTGATTTAACTGTAGTTGGGCCGGAGGCTGCACTAGCTCTTGGCATTGTTGATATATTTGAAGAAAAAGGCTTAAGAATATTTGGCCCTACTAAGGCAGCCGCTATTATTGAATATTCGAAAAGTTTTTCGAAAGATTTTATGAAGCGTAACAACATACCTTCGGCGTGGTATGAGCTGTTTGAATCTAAGGACTTGGCTTACGATTACATTGCAAAGCAAACTTTCCCTTTAGTCATAAAAGCTGATGGTTTGGCAGTGGGCAAAGGGGTTTACATATGTGAGAATTTAACTGAGGCCGAAACGGCCTTGAATGATCTTATGGACCTTTCAAAATTCGGCGAGTCAGGCAAAAAAGTTGTTATTGAAGAGTATCTTGAAGGAACGGAAGTGTCGGTGCTTAGCTTTGTTGATGGAAGAACCGTTGTTCCCATGATAAGTGCAAAAGATCACAAACGCATTTATGATGGGGATAAGGGTCCGAATACCGGCGGCATGGGCAGCGTCTCGCCTAATCCTGCTTATGACTATGAGACTTCTCTTGTGTGTATGGAAGAGATATTTAAACCTACTGTGGCCGCTTTGGCAAAAGAGGGTATACCTTTTAAGGGAGTAATATTTTTTGGGCTTATGCTGACAAAAAGCGGGCCTAAGCTTATCGAATACAATGCGCGCTTTGGCGACCCTGAAACACAGGCGGTACTGCCTATGCTTGACTTTGATATTTTTGAAATTTTTTTGGCCTGCTGTGATGGAAGTCTTGATAAACTTAACATCAAATGGAAAGAAGGTGCTGCGGTTTGTGTAGTGCTGGCATCAAAGGGCTATCCGGATGACTTTGAAAAAGGATTTGTCATTAACGGGTTTTCTTCATTAGATGAAAAAGAAGATGCGCTGGTGTTTATGGCCGGTGCCCGTAGTGAAGGCGATAAAATTGTGACGGCCGGCGGCAGAGTTTTAGGGGTTACGGCCATTGCTGATACGGTGAAGGAGGCTGTAAATAAGGCATACACTTATTCAGCCAATATTGAATTTGAGAATAAATATTGTCGTAATGATATAGGAAGAAACTGACAAGCGCGATATAAATAATTCAAAAGCGTAAGGATACCGCGCCAGAGCTTAAGTTGAATAAGAATAAATATCTTTTCGGATAATAAGATCAGCTAATTACAAAAAATGTATATTGCTAAGTGAGTTTAACTGTGGTAGAATTCTTTTTGGCAGGAGTTATTTTGTCGAAAATTAAATTTTATACCCACAGGTTGTTGGACGAAACAATATTAGCAAAGATCGTTAACATAAATACAAAGCTTCATTACATATTTGCTTTTTCTAATGGGTGCTTTTGGAGGGAATTATTATGATGTTTGACTCGATGTTTTCCCACAACAGAATAATAGGTACGGCGATGAATGCTTCTATACTTAGAAGTAATGTTATAAATAATAATATTGCTAATCAAGATGTTCCTAACTTTACAAGAAGTGTTGTAGCCTTCGAGGATATGCTAGCCAGAGAAATTGATTCGGCCCGTAGCGGCAGCGGCAGGGGGATTAACCTTTCATCTGTGTCTCCGAGGGTTGTAAGCAGTATGGAGGGGTTTAGCTTTAGAGTAGACGGTAACAATGTTGACCCTGAATCTGAAATGGTTGAGCTTTATAAAAATGCCTCCCGTTATGATGTTATGGCAAACAGTTTGATGAGTAATTATAGAAGAATTAATGCTGTGCTTCAGGGAATGAGATAGGAATTAGCTGGATTTAGATTGCAGTGCAGTTTAAAATGGCCTTTTACCTAAGGCAAAAGGCTAACAGGCTTTCCTACTGAAAAGCCTGTTAGGTATAAAACTTTGACTAATAATAGATTGCAAAAACAGATATAATAAGGAGGCAGGTAATGGCATCTTTTTTTAACAGTTTAGATATATCGGCTACCGGTATGAGATCACAACGCGTAAGGCTTGACGTTATTTCGTCTAATATAGCAAATGCTTCCACCACAAGAACCGCGGAAGGCGGCCCTTATCAAGCAAGGACAGTTGTTTTTGAAGAAATAAGGCCGGACCGGAATTTTGGCAGTGTACTTGCCAATGAAATATTCAGACAAGGCGCTGAGTCAGGTGGCGGCGGCGTTCGGGTTAGAGAAATAGTGACAAACAGAGCTCCCGGCCCCTTGGAATATGACCCCGGCCACCCGGACGCTGATGAAAACGGCTTTGTTCAAAGATCCAATGTAAATATGGTCTTTGAAATGGTGAATATGATTTCTGCCAGCCGTTCTTATGAGGCTAATGTAACAGCTTTTAATACAACTAAATCGATGATATCAAAGACTCTGGAAATTTCAGGAGTATAGAAAATATACTAATAAAAGTGCTCTTAAGTGAGGAGGCTACATAGATGAACCCAATTGAAAATTTAACCGGTGTAGGTTCACCACGAATTCAAGGTCAGTCCCCTCTTTCAGATATTGGACAAAGAAGGGAAGTTATCGCGCCGAGCGGCAGTGATTTTGACGGGTTTTTGAGTGCGGCACTGGATCTTTTGAATGAAACCAGCCGTCTTGAACACACCGCCCAATCTATGCAGCTTGATTATATAAGCGGCAGATCAGATGATATGCTTGGCCTTGTTCTGGCTGAACAAAGGGCTCAAATGGCTCTTAACTTTACTGTTCAAGTAACCAGCCGTGTGGTTGAGGCTTACAGACAAATAATTTCTATGCAAATTTAAGTTTAATGAGATCGGCACTTTGTTTGAAAATGGCTGATTTAACTTGCGGATTTTTGCAAGTTAAATCAGTATGTTACCAGCGATTACATTAATAAAAGTTACTCTGCGAAAATGAGGAGAACTATGCAGGATAGAATTCGTGATTTGCTTGATAACTTGACTAAAAAATGGCAGGGCCTGGAGCAGCAGCAAAGGCTGCGTTTAGGTATGGGTGTTCTTTGCTTGGCTGTTGCTATTGGTGTTACTCTTTATTTCGCACTCCGGCCGGAGTGGTATACACTTCTGTCCAACAGAGACCTTACTGTAACCTCAAGAGCCCAAACAATTCTTAATGATGCCGGCATTAGAAATGAGGTAAGGCAAGGCGGTACATCCCTTGTGGTTTTAGCAAGGGATAATTTTGCTGCCCGTTCTGTTCTTAATGAGCACCCTGATGTTGGAGGGATGACCTCTTTCTTCGATTTTCAAGATTACATTGACAGTGTCGGTTTTGGTGTTTCGCAGGCTGTTCAAGGCGACATGGCTATGATGGCGCTGCAAAACCGTATAGCCCAGTCTATAAGAGAGATGGCCGGTATAAGCGATGCGACGGTACATCTTGACATACCTGATACCCGTTCGAGAATATTTGGTAATGCGGCACCGGCTACGGCCAGCGTTTTTATTAATCATCAAGGGAATATTGACTATAATGCTGCGCGTTCCATTGCTGAGCTTGTGGCTTCTGCGGTTTCCTCACTGGATGTGGAAAATGTAAGAGTTACTAATCAGCGTATGGATGTGCTGTTTTCCGGCGATACAGATCCCATGGGTATGGGAGGCGGTATACTCTCTGATTTTGAAATGGAACTTAGACGCAGAAACCTTATACAAACTAATGTTCACAGATTGCTTGCCCCTCACTTTGATGATCTTCGGGTGCTTACCGCTGTGGTGGTGGATACGGATCAGGTAACCACAGACACACGCACACCTATACGGACCGATGAAGAAGGCAATACAGGCGCTCTATATCATCGTATTGTGAGCAGGGAACAGGCGCAGTCTGAAGGTGCGGCCGGTGGTGAACCGGGTCTTGGTGCTAACGACCAAATGGGCGCACCATACATGATAGGCGGTGGTGGTGGCGGTACATCATCCGCCAACAGACAGCATACGGAAGAGCTGTTTGAACACGGTTGGGAACATGAGGTCATCCGACACAGTGTCGGCAATATGGTAGCCAATGAAAGCTCTATTGCCGTTATAGGTTACAGGCATACATTTTTTGATCAGGCGCATATGGAGGACAACGGTCTTTTAGGTGAGCAAACCTGGATAGAGTTCGTTGAAGAAAGACGGGCAATGATGCCCCTTGATATATCAGATACACTGTCGCCGGCACTGATAGCCGGTGTGCAGGCGGCTTCCGGTATTCCTTTGGAAAATGTTGCTTTAGCCGCTTTTGAAATGTTCTATTTTAACGACAGAGTTATTACACCTTTTGACTGGCAATTACTGGTTGTGTTTGCTCTTCTTGCAATATTGTTGGCTTTCCTTGCACTCAGCTTGTTCAAGAGAAATCAGCCGGAAGAGATTTTGGAGGTTGCCCCCGAATTATCGGTGGAAGATCTCTTGGTCTCCACTCAGCTTGAAGAGGAAGAAGAGGCGGTTGAAGCTCTTAAAGATATTGATTACAGCGCTGATTCTGATATTAAGAAACAGATCGATAAATTTGTTGAAGATAAACCTGAGGCAGTGGCTCAGCTTCTCAGAAACTGGCTAAACGATAGTTGGGAGTGATAAATTATGGCATCGCAGGTAGCTAGCGCCCCTACAAGCAAAAGACCTTATGATGACTTTGTAGGCAGAGAAAAGGCCGCTATATTGCTTATTACCTTAGGGCCTGAAAAGTCGGCTCAGGTATTTAAGCATTTGAAAGAAGATGAAATTGAACAAATCACTCTTGAGATTGCTAATATCACCACTGTCTTACCTGATATAAAAGAGGCCGTGCTTGATGAATTTTATCAGATATGCCTTGCCCAGCAGTATATTACCGAGGGCGGTATATCTTATGCTAAGCAGCTCCTTGAAAAAGCTCTCGGTGAATCACGCGCCTTTGATATTATATCTAAGATGACAAATTCACTGCAAGTTAGGCCATTTGACTTCATAAGAAAAGCGGAGGCGTCACAGGTTTTGAACTTTATACAGAACGAACACCCACAAACAATAGCACTTATACTTTCATATATGAAAGGGCAGCAAGCGGCGCAGGTTCTCTCCGACCTTCCGCAGGAAAAGCAGGCTGATGTTGTACGCCGTATAGCTGTTATGAACAGAACCAGCCCGGAAGTTATAAAGGAAGTGGAGAGGACTTTGGAGAAGAAACTGTCAACTCTTATGATGGAAGGTATTACCACTGTGGGCGGTATAGACGCGGTTGTAGAAATACTTGGCTCTGTAGACAGAGGAACAGAGAAAAATATTATGGAAACTTTGGAAGCCGAAGATTACGAACTTTCCGACGAAATCAGAAAGAAAATGTTCGTATTCGAAGATATTCTTTCGCTTGGCAACAGAGATATTCAGCTTATCTTGCGTCAGGATATTGATAATAAAGAAGTAGCTATTGCCCTTAAAGGTTCCACTGAAGATGTGCAAAATCTTGTGCTTTCAAACATGTCCAAACGTTTGGCTGCTATGATAAAAGAGGATATGGATTTTATGGGTCCTGTGCGCCGCTCTGATGTTGAAGAAGCTCAGCAGAAGATTGTTTCTATTATCCGTAGGCTTCAAGACGCCGGCGAGATTATTGTTTCTCGCGGCGGGGGAGATGATGTAATTGTCTAGAATCTATAAATCGGCTAGGGTTACCATTGATAAGGAACATGTAGTAACTATTGATGCCCCTTATATAGTGCCTGAGATTTTGTCTAAAGAGCCGGAGTTTGATGAGGATTTTGGCGAGTTTACTCCCATAACGCTCGGAGAGCAGTTTGAAGAAGATATTGAAGAGCTTATTGAGGAAGACCCGCCGGAGCTTATTGCAAAACAAATTATCGATCAGGCAGAACGGGAGGCAGTTGGAATAATCACCTCTGCCAAACACGAAGCTGATGATATTTTAGACAAAGCAAGAGTAATGGCTGACGCTGAGCGAGAAGCGGCCGCTAAAGAAGGTTATGATACGGGCTACAGCGAAGGCTTGACGGCAGCAGAGCAGATGAAAGAAAGCGCGAAAGAAATTGTTGCGGCGGCCTATGATGAAAAAGAAGAAATTTTAAGTCAGGCCGAGCCTATAGTAGTTGAACTTATTTCAAGGTTCACAAAAAAATTGCTTTTAAATGAAACTGAGATTAATCCGGATGTTATTGGGATACTTGTTAAGTCTGGCTTATCTCAGACAACACTTGGGGGTTCTCTTAAGGTAAGGGTTTCAAGTGAAGATTATGCAAATGCGCTTTCGCAAAAAGAGCAAATTATGTCTTCTTTCGAGGGGATAGGTGATTTGGAATTTTTTGAGGACTTGGCATTGCCGCTTGGCGGTTGTATAATAGAGACAGACTTTGGTTCGGTTGATGCAAGTATGGATAAACAGTGTAATGAGCTTATCAAAAATCTAAATTATTTATACAAAAACAGGTGATACATTGAGTGTCCAAATAGACTTTTCAAAATATGAAGAACTCTTTGATAAAAGTTTCGTTAGAAAATATGGCAGAGTTTCACAGGTTGTAGGGCTTACCATTGAGTCTGAAGGGCCTGATGTAAATGTTGGCCGCAAATGCTTTATCCGTACAACTTCGGGTTCTGAGCCGGTAACGGCAGAGGTTGTTGGCTTTAAGCATAACAAGATACTTCTTATGCCGCTGGGTGATATGTCAGGGGTTGGCCCGGGTTCTGTTGTTGAGGCTTCTGATATGCCGCTTTCCGTTAATATTTCAGAAGATATTTTGGGTAGAGTTGTTGACGGGCTTGGTGAGCCTATGGATGGATTTGGCCCATTTCGAAATTCTAAAAGCTACCCTGTTACAAATCCTCCGCCCGATCCGCTTAAGCGGAACATGATAAGGCAGCCGCTGACATTGGGAGTTAAAGCTATAGACGGCTTGCTGACAATAGGCAAAGGTCAGAGGGTTGGTATATTTGCCGGTTCAGGTGTTGGTAAATCAACGCTGATGGGTATGATTGCAAGAAATACAAGCGCTGATATAAATATTATCGCTCTTGTGGGAGAGCGTGGCAGAGAGGTTAGAGAGTTTATTGAAAACGATTTAGGCGAAGAGGGGCTTAGGCGCTCTGTGGTAGTTGTCGCTACATCGGACAGACCGGCGCTTGAACGTCTTAAGGCGGCTCAGGTCGCCACCTCTATAGCAGAATATTTCAGAGACAAAGGTAAGGACGTACTTTTTCTCATGGATTCACTTACACGTTACGCCATGGCTCAGCGTGAGATAGGTTTAGCAATAGGAGAGCCGCCGGTTTCAAGGGGCTATACTCCTTCGGTTTACTCGGTAATGCCAAAACTTCTGGAGAGAGCCGGATGTTCTGAGATTGGCTCTATCACAGGTTTATATACAGTTCTGGTAGACGGTGATGATTTGACGGAACCGGTTACAGATACGGCCAGAGGGATATTAGACGGCCACATAGTTTTAAACAGAGCTATAGCTGCGAGAAATCAGTATCCGGCCATAGATGTGCTGGCCAGCGTTTCTCGTGTAATGAGTGCCATTATTACGCCGGAACATAAGGCGGCGGCTAATAAATTTAAAAAAACCATGGCGGTTTATGCATCGAATGAAGATTTGATTAACATTGGTGCCTATGCAAAAGGCTCTAACCCTGAGGTAGATTATGCAATAGATGTTCACAGCAGAGTTTTGGAATTTTTATCGCAAGACACTCATGAGAAGTTTGAGTATGATGACGCGGTGAATAAGCTTATTGAAATTGTAAGTTAAAAACTTAAAAGACACAGGCTAAAGGGCGGTGTATGATGGCGAGATTTAACTTCAAACTGGGTAGCTTACTGAAACTCAATGAAAGTATAGAAGATCAGAAAAAGAACGAATTTGCTAAGGCTGCGGCTGAACTTGAAATACAGCGGGAAAAACTCAGAAATTTGTTTAGTGAAAAACAGTCTTGCATATTAAGTTTCCAAGAGGCAGTTAATGAACGGATAGACCCCCGCCAAAATGAAATGCGGGGCAAGTACATAAACTTAGTAAATAAGAGAATAGACATACAAAAAATTGAGGTAAGAAAAAAAGAAGAGTTTTTAGAGGTCAAGCGTTTAGAGCTGATTGAGGCAACAAAAGAAAAGAAAAAGTTAGAAAAGCTAAAAGAAAAACAGTTTGAACAGTACATAATAGATGAAAAGCGTGAAGAGCAAAAAATCACCGATGAAGTGGTTGGTTACAAAGTATTTGCAAAAATTTCGTAGCATACATAATTTACAACATACATAATTCGAACACGCTTTTTACATAGCCGGCAGCAAAATTCAGAGATAATTTCACCGGCTATTGTTAGGAGGAAACTTATGTCGCAACTTTTATCACGGCTTAAAAAGAATAGTAATGAAGATATAAATACGTCGATGGATGTTGATGACATTAGCATAGATACTTTTGCTGAGGATAATGCTGCAAAAAAGAAAGAGAAGAAGGAAAAGGGCACAAAGAAAAGAGGCTGGCTAAAGTTTCTTATCATCGGAGTTGTGCTTGCGGCTCTCGCCGGGTTTGGCGTGGCTGTTATTCAGTTTAATGCTCTGGGGCTTAGGGACAACTATCTTAGAGATATACTTGAATCAGTACCGGTGGTGAATAATTTACTGCCTCCCCTGGAAGCTTATGAACCGGTGGCCATAAGGAGTGTTGATGAGCTTTTGTTAGAGATTTCAAGGCTTGAGACACAAAGTGAAAATTTGAATTCTGAGATTTTGCGCCTTGAGGGGTTAAATAGCAATCTGTTGAACCAAGTTGTAGTTTTGGAAGAGTTTGAAAGAACACAGGTTGAGTTTTCTGCGGCCAGAGAAGTTTTTGAACGGGAGTCAGCTTTAGGTAATCCCGCTGCTTATGAAGCTTTTTTTAGAGAAATTTCGCCGGAACGGGCGGAAGAAATTTTTAGAGAAATTGCCGGAATAAATCATCACAGCGCAGAGCTTAGAAGCTTTATCAGCACATACATCAATATGGATGAATCTGCGGCCGCTGATATATTTGAGCAACTTATACGTACTGATTCAGAATTACTGATAACTATTTTAAGAGGCATGAGCGCACAGCAGAGGGCTGATATTTTAGCTCAAATGACAGTTCGCTCAGCTGAGCAGCTGACAAGATGGATGGCTCCTGAAGCCCCTGAGACACCGTAGATGTTAAAATTAACAAGGTAAAAGCTATTTAGCGTTTCCACCGGGATGGCTTTTTGTGGGTGATTAACCAAAAGTCAGCCTTATGGAGATGCTAACTACTCTCCGATATATTGAAAGGAGGTGAAAATATGACGGTAATCAGAAATTTAGCAACTAATGCTGCAGTTCAGTTTGAAACAAAAGCGAGCCAGACCGGCAGAAGCGATTCATTTAGCCGTATGCTGAATGAGGTTGACCGCAGAGAGAGAAGCGGGGCTGAGAACAGAACTCACAGAAGCAATGAACAAAACAGGCCGAACGGAGCGAACAGTTCTCTAAACGCCAACCAAAGTGCAGGTACCAGACCATCGGAAGAAACGAGAGCTTCAAATGAAGATGTAAGGGCCAGGGAGAACGGACCTGCGGAGGCTGATCAATCAGCAGACAGAAGTGAACAGACCCTGCTTTCTGCGGAAGCGGTTGACGAATTAGTTGAGGAAGTTGCCTGCGCGTTGCAAATTGAAGCGTCTGAGCTTTTAGCGGCTATGCTTAGTTTGGATATTCAGCCGGTTGAGCTTGTGGAAGCTAAAAACGTTACCTTGCTTATAGCTGAGGTGCTTGAGGTGGAAAGCCCCGCGCAGTTATTAGGGGTAGAAGGCGTTAAGGAAATGTTTGCAGATGTATCTGAGGCGGTGCAATCGGTCTATGAAAAGTTTGCAAATGAGACGGTTCAAGTTCAAACAGAAGAGATTGCTGCTACGGTAGTGAACGAAACTTATGTTCCCCTTCAATCTGCGGAAAATATGTTAAACATTCAAATGCTTAGCGAAGATGAGGTTTTGGCGGAAGAGTTTAGCGATGAAACATCTGTTGTAAAAACAGTGTCATCTGAAGTAAAACAGCAAGACGTCAATGCTAACGCCGGTGAAACAGCTAAGGGTGAAGGTGAGCAAAGTGATTTCCTTCAAAATGCTGAGGTTGAATTTAACATGGCGGTTGCTCCGACAGTGGAAAACAAGGTCAGCGCTAACTTTAACCCCATAAACAGCGAGACACCGCAAGCCGCTGCTAACCGCGAGATATTAAACCAAATTTTCGACAAAATTAAAGTTGATATTAGACCCGGCGTAAGCGAGATAAAAATGAACTTAAAGCCGGAAAGCCTTGGTGAAGTGTCACTGCGTATAGCAAGTGAAAACGGCATAATCACCGCTCACTTTGTAGCAGAAAGCCAGCGCGTAAAAGAAATTATTGAAAGTAATTTTAACCAGCTTAGAGACAGTCTTTCTGAGCAGGGAGTTAACATATCTGAGCTTTCGGTCAGTGTATCCACAGGCAATAATGAGCAGCACATGAGTGAATTCTTGAAAGAGCGTTCAAAATCTCAAGCAAGAATCGCTAATATACTTGCATCTCTTGAAAATGAGGAAGCGGCTGAGATTGATGAGCAAGAAATTTATGATAACACCCTAAACATAAAAGTATAGATCGGAGGGCTATTAATGAGTAATATGTCAGGATTATGGACCGATTACATAAGAGGAACGGCAAGCCCTCAAGTAGTACCGGGCAGACAGGCTAACGATGCGCTGGATAAGGATGCTTTTTTACGGCTCTTAGTAACTCAGTTACAGCATCAAAACCCCTTAGAGCCTATGGACGATAGAGATTTTATAGCGCAGATGGCTCAGTTCTCATCTCTTGAACAGATGCAGAATATGAATCAAACTCTGGTGCAGGGTCAAGCTTTCTCCATGGTTGGTAAGGTTGTAATCGGTACAATATTTAATCAGGCTACCAGCAGATTTGAACAAATCGGCGGTGAAGTCAGCCATGTGGTTATGAGAAACGGTGAAGCTGTTCTTATGGTTTCGGGCAGAGAAATGCAGGTAAGTGATGTTGAAGAAGTATTTGATATCAGACTCAGCTCTATTCATAACACGCTTCTTACAAGCCAGAGTCTTAGCCTTGTTGGCAAATATGTGCAATCTGTTGTTCAAAACTCTGACGGTGAACCCATTGAGTATATTGAGGGCAGAGTTAGCCATATCCGTTTTGAAAACGGGCACCCTGTACTTGTTGTAGGTAATAGGGATGTGCGCCCGGCTGATGTTTCTGCTGTGGCTGAGGGTAATATTATACTTGGCAGACAGTTGACAGTGCCGGAATTTGGTTTAACCACCATTAACGGGGTTGACTTTGTTAACGGCAACGCTCAAGTTGTGGTAACTGACGGTACCGGTGTACAAAGGTTTATACCGCTTGATTCTATAGCACATTTAAGTGAAGCGTTAAGACATCATACAACTCCGGCGACAACTATCACTCACGGCAATATAACAGGCCCTGTGGAAGCGGTTCGGGTTCATAATTCAAGAGTATATCTTGTGGTTAGAGTAGCCCCCGCCAGTGAAAATGATGATGGTCTGCGTGCCATTCGTTACACTGATTTTGCAAGGATTACAACGCCTTCAACTGATGATAACAACAATGCAGCAGGCACGGGTACAGGCAATAACACAAACAACACAACGCCGCCGGCAGAGACAGAGCCTGACGATACTGAAGATTAAAAGCAACGCTAAGAAAGACAGAGACAACAAGGAGAGATGGAACGGTTGGTGTAGAATATGAGTGGAT